>Ga0066662_10000035_pt1 | contig 49060 bp, 41 predicted proteins | sample GraSoiAngelo_111_FD_133939 | JGI IMG/M metagenome (GOLD analysis project Ga0066662, IMG submission 133939) | Grasslands soil microbial communities from the Angelo Coastal Reserve, California, USA - 14_0903_12_40cm | ecosystem: Environmental > Terrestrial > Soil > Grasslands | place: USA...
ATCTTTTCAACCGGGATCGTCGCGCGCTCGCGCACCGCAGGCGACGCCGCGGCATACGACGCGTTGAACGTGTCGCGGTACGACACCGCGCCGCCGGTTCCGAACGCCATCCCGACGGCTCGATCGGCGACGCGGTCCGACGGAATATACGGCACCGGCGCGCCGCCGGAGCTCCACGACGACGTCTCAGCGCCACCGTCGAAGGCGAGGTCGAACCACACGTACGCGCTCGGCACCATCGCGGCCGTCGCGCGAATGCGTGGCTCGCGCGACGCTGCCAGCAGCGCGAGCTCGCCGCCCTTGGACGTCCCGAGGATTCCGATGCGCCGCCCGTCGACTTCGGGCCGCGCGACGAGCCAGTCGATGCCGCGCGTCACCGTCTCGACGGGGATCGCCCGCAACTTGGCCGGCAGCGGATCGATGCCGAAGTACGCAAGCGCGAGCGCTGCATATCCGTGCTGCGCGAGCACGCGCGCCTGATCGTCGTGCAAGCCGCCTTCGCTGCCGCCCAGCACGAGGATCGCGGGATGGCGCTCCCCGTCCGGCGGAGCGAAAAACGTACCGACGAGCGAGCCGGTCGCGACCGGAACGCGAACGAGGTCGTCCGCGCGCGCGGCGACCGCGCCGAACAGCAGGATCGCCGCCGCGACGGCGCTCGCGACCGCAGCGGCGGCGAGACGGCGGACGGAGCTAGCGGGATTGTGCGTGATCATGCACCCATCGTCGCGCGACGAGCCCAGCCGAACAACTGCGCTCGATCACCCGCGCGGGATGACGAACGTCACCCCGCCGAAAACCCTCGCGCTCGTTAGCGCGACGTTGCCTGCGAACAGACGGCGGGATTCGCCGTGCCGGCCGCTTCGCCCAGATAGTGCGCCGCGGAATGCGCCCAACGCCCCGCTGCGTTGTCGCGAAGCTTCAGAACGCTACGCGTTCGCTCGAACCGGCTGCGTGCTCCTCGTGGAGAGTACGCGGTGTAGAGCGTCGTCAACAACGGTACGTTGCACGCGATCGACGCGTGGAGAGTCTGGCGCGAATACAGATCGAATCCATGCATGATCGCGGCGATATAGGTGATCGCGCCATCGGGCGTCTCCAGCAGTTTCAGGCGATCCATGAACGATCGGCGCGGCAGTATCCCCATCTCTTCGATTTCGAACGCCGCCGTCGCGCCGGCCCCGAGCCGGAACTCCTTGTAATGGACTTTTCCGGGACCCGCAAACTTGGCAAAACCGCCATAGTACGACGGCTCGATGTCGAAAATGGCCTCCCATGCGATCACCGCCGCAATCGCGCGGCGATCCACGTGGAAGCGCATCTCGGCTCTCGCAAGCGACTCGCGGTGCAGCTGCAGCCAGCCGTCGACGCGGTCGTACGGCGTCGGCCCGGGCGGCGCATCGGAGAGCTCGATCGAGATGGTCGCCGACCGCTGGAGCGCCGCGTGGACCAACGGCATCATGGCGATGAGACAGATACCGGCCGCCACTGCAAAGCCCGACCATAGTGCGATCCGCTGCCACGTTGCGGCAGCACGCTTCTCCGGCGAGCGAGACCGCGTAAGCGGCCGTCCCCTATCTTCCCGTTCGCTCATGGGAAGTTATCGGGTATTCCACAAACGTAACCTCCTTATGCTTTCTCGCGGCCGCTTTCTCGGCTCTTCGTTTGTGCTGTTGAGCGGTTGTGCGCGGCGAGGGCGCGGGGCCGTTGACGTCGCCCTCGCGGGCTTCGCGGGCCATTGCGCCGTGTTCGCAGGGCGCATTCGCGCATCGCAAGCGCAGTACTGTTACGAAAGAAATGCCGATGCGAGAATCCCCGCGGCATCGTTGGCCAAGCTTCTCGTCGCGATTTCCGTCGCCGACCAGGTACGAGCGAGATCGCTGCACCGAGATGACGTCGTCCGTGTGTCCGCCCGCGTCGAGCGATTGGCCGGTTCCGAGGCGTGGGGTTTGGTGCACCCACGGCTGACCGTCAGCGATCTGCTCGGTGCCATGATCTCGATCAGCGACAATTTCGCATCGAACGCGTTGATCGAGCTTCTGGGCGTCGAGCATATCAACGCGAGCGCACTGCGACTCGGTTTGCGAGTCCTGAGGGTCCACGGATATTACGTGGACTCGCCGGACACGGTGCCTCCCCGCACTTTTGCCACGGCGCGTGACATGCTCGCCATCCTCACGTGCATAGGGGATGGTGCAAACGATCCGGAAGCTCTCACTCGCGGCGTTTATTTGCAGATTCTGGACTCGATGTACCGGCAGGACGATCGGCGCATCATTCGGGCAGCGTTGCCGCCTTCCGTGTCGGCAGCGAATAAAACCGGCGAGATCGCGAACGTCATCAACGACGTAGCAATCATCGAGCCGATGAGCGCCGATCCGGCTTTCATCATCATCATGGCCGATAAGATCGCCGCCTTGAACACCGCGTCGTACGAAGACGAGATCAGCGCGCTTCGCCGGTTGGCGCGCGCGCTTTATGATGAGTGCATATAGCCGCTCGGCTGATTCATAACGTATGTACGTTATGGCACATGGTGTGGTGAATGTCGAAGAGGAAGCGAAGATTGAGACCCGCAATGATGCCGCTCGGCAAGCCCGTTTCTGCGGCGGCCAGTTGCTCTTTTTAGAGCGGCAGGGTGGATTTTTTTAAACTCGATCTGTGACGAACGGGGGTTTCGTTGAATTGGTTATGTTCGCAGCGTTCTGTCCATTTGGGTAAGGGCGTCACGCGATTTTTTGGAACGGGCTTCGCGCTCGCCCTGGGGACAGGGCTATTCGTAGCGGGCTGCGCGCCTCAGCACTCCGGGACGGTCTTGCCGCATGAAATGGAAAATGCGGCGCGCGCCACGAAGTCCGACTGCCCACCGGTGCCAAACCAGGATCTGGAAGTCATCGGCTGTGACGGTGTACCGGAACCCGGGCCGTGAATGGCTAGAAATTCGCGGCTTCTGAGGTGGGTTGGGACTGCGTTCGGGCGTACTCATCGGGTGAGAGATTTCCGAGCGCGCGGTGCGGTCGGTGCGCGTTGTATTCGGCCCTCCAGGCGACAGTCATTTCGCGGCTGGCCTCGAGCGATTCAAACCAGCTCGCGTTGAGGAGCTCCTGGCGCACGCGCCCGTTGAATGATTCGATAAATGCGTTGTCCGTCGGCTTTCCGGGCCGCGAGAAGTCCAGCTCAACCTTGTTCCAGTAGGCCCACTGGTCGAGCGCTTTCGAGACGAACTCCGGACCGTTGTCGCATCGAATAAACCGGGGCTTACCGCGCTCGCGAACGATGCGCGTGAGCACCTGTGCGACGTCGGTTCCTTTGAAGCCCCATGCAACGTCCAATGCGAGGCACTCACGACTGAAGTTATCGACTATGGTCAAAAGGCGGATCTTCCGACCGTCGGCGAGGTTATCGGCCATGAAATCCATCGACCAGGTCTGGTTCAAGGCATTCGCTGCGACGCGATCGCGCAGCACGACGGCTCGACGGCGGCGCGGCGCGTTGAGCCGCAGAGAGAGGCCTTCTTCGCGGTAGATCCGGTACACACGCTTGCGATTGACGACCCAACCTTCGCGGCGTAGCAGGACGTGAATACGCGGATAACCGTAGCGGACGCGCGTCGCTGCAATCTCGTTGATCCGAGCCCGCAATGCTGGCACATCGGTCTTCACCGACCTGTATTGCACGGTCGACCGATTCACCGCGACGACCTGACATGCGCGTCGTTCGCTGATCTGATACGCCTTGCGCAGATACGGCAAAGCAAAGCGCCGGCGCATCGGCGCTACCATTTTTTTGAGATCACGTCCTGCAGCATCGTCTTGTCCAAGCTCAAATCGGCGACGAGCCGCTTGAGCTTGCTGTTCTCTTCGCGCAACTGGCGCAGTTCGCGGATCTCGGCCGTACCTAGGCTACCGAACTTTTTCTTCCAGGCATAAAACGTCGCCTCCGAGACACCAAGCTTGCGCGTGATCTCGGCGACCGGTGTGCCGGCTTCGGCTTGGCGCAGGGCGTGGGCGACCTGCTCATCGGTGAAGCGGGATTTCTTCAAGGCGAACCCCTTTCGCAGGGCGTCGGTTCGCCGAAAATCTCTAGTTTACATTGGCCCGAGAAAGCGGTTTACCGTCAGCTGCACCGGGACGACCTACGATCCGAACGGCGCACTACAAACCGGAGGCGGGTCCGCGGGCACGACCAGCGTCCCGGTGACCACGGTGTACGTTGCGAGCACGGCAACGGGGCTGAAGGGAAATCCTTGCCCCAATCAAGGTCAGGCTGCCGGCAACGCTTATGCGTCTCTACAACAGGGCGACCCCGTGTTGACCGGTATGGCTTCATCCGCCGGTGGGACGAACAACAACGAGTACTATGGGTTTGTCTTTTCCAACGGCACTGGTTCGTTCAAATACGATGGCCCATATAACACCCCGATCGACCCCGTCACCGGCCAGGGTACGATCCCGGCTCCTTCCAGCCCGTACCCAGGGTGGACCGCCGTCGGCATGTGGCATACCCATCCGAACTATACCGGTACCGCGACGCCTAACGGAACCCAGAATGGGTCGCACTTCTCACCGACCGACCTCAACTATATCAACGGCCAAGGGGTGACCGGGTACGTCGGTGAGGAGAATTCGGAACCAGGGGACGGATTTCGGTGGTATTCTCGGCAGCCGGGCGCAACGAGCGATTCGGGTGCACAGTTCTTCGGAGGTGGAGGTTGCTAATGCTGCGCGTACATAACAGGTTCTCTCTTCTGGCCTGCTCGGCAGCTTTGGCCGTGCTTCCGAGCGTCGTCGGCGCGCAGCCCTTACCCGAACCGAGCGCCTTCTTTTGTGGCGGCGCCCTGAACGCGGCGCGCATCGTTCATCACGTCTCCGGTTCCGCGGCGTCGGTCGAGTCCTTGAAGGCACTCAAAGGTCGTTCCGTTGCCATCGCACATGACGCCGACACGGCAACCGTGACCGTCGGTTCGCAGAGTGTATCGATCCCGTGGACCAAGCCGGCCAAAATGATCTGCGTGACCCAGCCACCGGGCGCCGTCGTGCTCTCGACCGCGTCAAGCGTTTCGGGAGACACTCTGGCAGTGCTGGGAGCGGTCTTCCAATACCGGAAGCAAAAACCGTGGCCGGCCGACTACCCGGCCCATATCAACTTCGATGATACCGACGTGTACGTGCTTCAGCGTGGCCGTTACGACTACGTCTCGATCACTGATGAGCACGACCGTCACTTCGCGAAGGGGGTTTACGTCGAAACGTGCCGGTACCAAGAGTTCTATCGGGTAGACCCGGCGACGCTCGAGGTTTTGCCCTATAACGGCTGTCTCGTTGGGCAACCGGTTCAGGGACTTCCGAACGCGCTTCAGTTGCCGCACTGATCCGAGCGCATCACCTAGCGGCCCGTGCGGTGAACGACGAATCGCTTGACGTCGTTCACCGCGCGGACGCGTGACCTACCGAAGCCGTTGAGATCTTCACGGGGAGCGTGCCGGTGGGCGCGCGCCCTGCTATGAGCAGAGACGCGAGAGCGTCCATTTGCGACAACTGCGCTCCGAACGTGAAGACGACCGGAGCGTTTTCGATTGCCGCACCGTCGTATGTATGCCGGGACAGATGAAAAGCAGATCGCGCCCGGCGTACGTTTCTCGCAGCCACGTGACGGCACGACGTGAAATGGGGACGTCGACGATGATGAGGACACGCGCCGTCTTCGGAACGTGCGTGGCGGCGGATCCGGCGTCGGCTCCCCCGAAGACCACCGCCGCGCCTGCGCCGTGACGTTTCAAGGCATCGAGCAGTCGTTGTACGACCAGGCCTCCGCGCGCGAACGGCTCGTATAGCACGAAGTCGCGATTCTCAGTGGGCTGTGGCTGGAACGATTCATCGGCGAGGCACTGCTCCGAGATCCGATCGACGACGTCCGGCAGCTGTGGCAGCGGCGCGACCGGAATTCGGGAAAGGCGTTGAAAGCGCGCGACCGCATCGCTCGCTTGTCGTACCCGAGACGCGGGAACGGCACCATCACGCAGCCCGCGTGCGATCGCGTTCAGCCCTGCGAGCGCAGCGTCCTCATGAGCATAGAGCAGGCAGTCCCCCCCGGCTCGGAGTGCTTCGAGCGGAACGTCATCGGCGCCCATGCGCCGAGCGCCCCCATTTCCAGCGCGTCCGACATCATCGTGACACGGGGAAAATTGGTGCGGATAGACCCTAACATCCGTCGGGACAACGTCGTCGGCAGCGCCGGCGACATTCCACGGACCATCGTGTGCGCCGTCATCAAACACTGGTCCGCGACGTCATACACGACACGAAATTGTTTGGACGTCGAGCGCACCAGTTCCAGAGGACGTGAGTCGACCGCGGCGCCGCCCTCCGGATCGCGATCGACCCAGCTATAGCCGGGATAGTGCTTGATCACCGCTCGAACCGCGGCCCGATGCATCCCGCGAATGACGCCCCCGGCAAACGCGGCGATGCGAGCCGGATCATCACTGAACGACCGCGTCCCCAGCGGGGAGTTCGGGCTGCGGCGTCGAGAACCGGACCCAGCACGGTGTCCACACCGACAGCGCGACACAGCTGCCCGATGGACGCTCCGAAGTCACGCGCTAAGGCGAGCGATCCGGTTGCGCAGACCGCCATCGCAGAGGGCAGCGGCATGGGCGTCGGAAGCCGCTGTACCGCGCCGCCTTCCTCGTCCGCGGCCACGAAGGGTCGGCGGGCGCCCGGATTTCCTAGCGCGTGCACGACCCGTCGAACGTCGTCGGGGGAGGTCGTGGACGACGTGAAAAGCAGAAACCCGGCCGGCTGGACATCGTTGACGATGTCTCGGAGTCGTGCGTCGTAACGGTCCACGTGCACGGGAAAACAGGTCAATCGTCCGGCCAGGCGCAGCAAGTCCGCCTGTGATAATCCGACGATGCCGTTCGCACGGCGCGCACAGCCACCGACCGCGACGGCACCGGCTGCCGCGATGAACCCTGCTCGAGTGGTCATGGTGTACGTCGCCTCGTTCCCGCGGATCCCCATGCAGGCACGGGAGGGTGCGGTCCGGCTCGCGCGGCAGGAGCGCGGCGCTTCGACAAGCCACGGTTGAGGCGATGCTCATCGTGCTGAAATACGGCGGGAACGCGATGGCCGCCGAAGGCAGCGAGGATCCGACGCTTGACGAGGTGGCGGCGCTCGCGGCGCGCGGCGACCGCATCGTGCTGGTTCACGGCGGCGGTCCGCAGATCGACGCGGAGCTCGACGCGAAGGCGATCGACGAAGTGCGCGTGCAGGGGCTGCGCGTGACGGGCCGCGCGACGCGCGACATCGTCGAGTACGTCCTGTGCGGTACCGTGAACAAGGCGCTGGTGCGCGCGCTCGCAGCCCGCGGCGCTCGCGCGGTCGGCATCTCGGGTCAGGACGGAGGCCTGCTGGGCGCCCGCCGGGCCGGCGCGGTGAACGGGATCGACTTGGGCTACGTCGGCGAGATCGCAGGGGTGGACCCGGCCCCGGCGCGCGCGCTGCTCGACGCGGGCTTCGTGGTCGTCGTGGCGCCGCTGGCCGTCGATCTCGGCGGGGGCGGCGCGCTGAACTGCAACGCCGACACGGCGGCGGGTGCCCTCGCCGGCGCGCTCGCGGCCGACGCCTACGTGGTCATCACCAACGTCGCCGGGGTCCGCCGCGACGCGGCCGACCCCGACTCGGTGATCGCGCGGCTGTCTGTCGCGGAGGCCGAGGGGTACCTCGCCGACGGGACCTTCACCGAAGGTATGATCCCGAAGATGCGGGCCGCGATCGGCGCCGTTCGCACCGGCGCAAAGCGCGCGGTCGTGGCGGGTGCGGGGTACGGCGCGATCGACGCGGCGTTGAACGGGCTGGGTACGGAGCTGACCGGGTAGGGCTTAGGTCACTATCTGCCCGGGGGGCGGTCTGATACGCTCTCGGGGCCGAACAACGCGACGGATATTGCCGCCGCGGTTTCGCGCGTCCCACAGCGAGGGCCCCGTGCAGCGTCCGCACGTCGTTTCATTTAGCGGCGAGCTTGATATTTGGAAGGAAAGCGACGTCGAGGCGAAGCTGGCGGCCCTCGACGGCAGCTGCGCTGCGGTGATCGACCTGGCGGCCGTCCGATACCTGGACAGCGCCTTCCTCAGTGCCCTCGTGCGCCTGCGCCGCCGCCTGCCGGAGTGCTCGATCACGATCGTCGCGACCACGCCGTCCGTGCGCCGCATCTTCGAGCTCACCGAGATGCACCGGCTCTTCGAGATCGTGCGTACCCAGCCCGGAGGGTCCTCATAGGCTTGTTGGCCTGGGCCGAATTTCTCCGTGTCGGCTATGCGGAATCGGTACGATCGTACCGATCTAACAACGGTGACCGGTATATGTACCGGCCGAGTTTACTGTTGAAAGAGCAGGTCCGCACGTGAATCTCGTCAGCCTCATCGTCTCGGCTCTCCTTGCGCTGTCAGCCGCGGCGAACGTCGGGAGCTCTGAGGTCCCGCCGGTCAGCTCGTCCGCCGGCGTGACTGCCTCGCCGCTGCCGAGCCCCTCGCCGACGCCGACGCCTGCTCCGCCGACCCCCTACGACGTCATCGGCGCAGGCGGGCCGACGTAGTGAAGGAATGACAGCCGCGATGACCCTCGGCGGGTTTTGGGTGTGATGTGATTTCCGAACGAGCTCGCGACGGCCGGCCGGCCGCAGGGCGGGCGACCTTCTCCGACGCGATGCGCGCCTGGTTCACCGGCGATTTCGAAGGCTGCCTCGCGCTGTGCGACCGCGTGCGCCCGCACGACGTCGACATGGTGTCGCAGCTCGCGCTGCTGCGCGCCCGCGCGCTGTTGCGCATCCAGCGCCCGGACGACGCCATCAAGGTCGTGAGCGACGTGTTCGTCGCGCACGGCACGCTCGACGCCTCCCTGACGGCGCGCATGCTGTTGGGCACGGCGCACGTGCGGCGCGGCGATTACCGGCACGGCATCGCGATCCTCGAAGAGGCGCATCGCGCTTCGCCCGACGCGCACCCGACGATTCGCTCCGAGATCGCGCTCAGCATCGCGCTGGGCTACTACTGCTTGCGCGAGCTGGAGTCCGCGGAACACGCGCTCGATCTCGTGCGTTCCGACGCCGACATCGTGCACGCGCGCGCGCTCGAGCACCGCGGCTGGATCGCGATCGCCCGCTCCGACTACGCCGCGGCGACCGACAGTTTCAGCAGCGCGATCCGCCGGCTCGACAACTGCCGCCATTATGACCGCTTCCTCGAAGCGCAGGGAATCTTCGCGCTGTCGATGCTCGCCGCGGAACGGCTGGACCGACCGACGTGGCTGTTCGTCGAGCACCGCTCCGACCGGTTCGACTGGAGTGCGAGCGGTCTCGTCGCGCCGCAGTTCTGGGTCGGAATCTACAGCTCCATGGTGTACGAGGTAGAAGGGCGCACCGCGGACGCGCTGCGACTCGCGGGCGACGCGGAGGCGCTCGCGGGGACGTCGGTATTACGCCTGCTCGCGCAGTGCCGGCGGGCGGCGATCCTGCGCGGCGCCGGGGAGCGCTTCGCGCACGCCGACGTCGTGCGGCGGCTGCGCAACGCGCTCGACGAGGTCGACGTGACCACGCTGGAAGGCGATCACCAGCTGATCCCGCTGTCCGTGGCCGAAGAGGTGGCGTACTGCGGCGACGTCGTCGGCGCACGTAACCTGCTCAAGCGCTACGACGCGCAGACCGCGCCGTCGGGCGCGACCGCGCTCGCCAACGACCCGCGGCTGAAAGCGTCGCGCTCGTTCGTCGACGCCGTCGTCGCGGACGCCGCGGGTGACCGCCGGCAAGCGCACCACCACTACCGCGGCGTGTTCCAGATCTTCAAGCGCGTGGGCTACGAGCGCCGCGCGCTGCTCGCCGCGCTGCGCATCGGCGAGATCAGCGGGCAGACGTATCTGCTGGACTACGTGGACCGCACGCTGCGCAAGATCTCCGACCGCTCGCCCTTGCGCGAGCGCGCGCGGCGGCACAATCCGTCGCTTCACGATCCGGTCGTCGCGGAGCTGTCGTCGATCGAGCGCACGGTGCTCGAGATGGTGTGCGAAGGAAAGTCCACGGCCGAGATCGCCGAAGCGCGCGGCCGCTCGACGCAGACGATCCGCAACACCGTTTCGCGCGTGCTCAGCGCGTTCGGCGTCGCGGACCGGCCCGCGCTGCTGCGCGAGTGCTTGCGCCGCGGGATCATCGCAGGCTGATCGGCGCTACTCGTGCGCGCCCCCGCGGCGCGCGTGCTCGTCGGCGTTCGGGTCGGGCTTGACCTTCGGCGGCAACGCGTTCAGATCCACGGGGCTCAAGCCCGCGGCGCGCAGCGCGTCGTTGAGCGGGCGCACCTGGCGGTCGACGAACGCGCGGTAGCCCGCGAGCGCCGCGGCGCCTTCGCGCTGCAGCGCCACGCTCTCCGCGCGCTGCGCGGCCGTCGGCGTTCCGGGTGAGAGGTTGCTGCTGAACGTCAGCACGCGCTCGCGCAAGAGGTCTTCCAGGAAGTCGTCGTCCTGGTCGTTGACGGGCTGCGAGCTGATCGTGCCTTCGACGCGTTTGGCCTCGGCGAGCACCGCGCGCGCACGTTCCGCGAGCGCGGGGTCTTTTGCCGCGGCGATCCGGTCCGGAAGCTGCGCGCGCACGTTGTCGAGCGCGTTGAGCGCGTCGTCGAGCACGGACAGCTCGCGGTACGTTTCCGCTTGGATGCGATAGCCGCGTGCTTCGTCCGATGCGGAGGCGATGCGGCGGTCGCGCAGGACCACGATCGTTTGCGCGTACGTCTTGCCGTCGCGCAGCAGCCGCACGGTGTACGTTCCGCTCAGCACGGGCACGCCCGTGTCGGGGCCGCGGTCCCACGGCGCGATGCGGCGCCATGGCGTCGGCGGATCCTCGTCCAGCGCCCAGTCGACGCGGTTGTAGCCGGCGGCGTTGGGGACGTTGGGCACGTCCTCGCCGTCCTCGTCGTGCGTCCCCGCGATGCGCCGCACCACGCGGCCGCGCCGGTCGACGATCTGCAGCGACGGCGCCGTCTTCGCCGGAACCGCTTGCCAGAACGTGAACGTCGCCGGAGCTGCGTCTTCGCCGCCGCCGCGCATCGCAATCGTCGGCGTGTAGCGCTGCAGCGGCTGCGCCGCGCGCGGCGCGAACAGCTTTGCCTCCGGGCTGCGCGCGCTCGCGCGGTCGCGCAGCGCCGTCAGGTCGTCGAACACGTACATGCCGCGGCCGTGCGTCGCCGCGATCAGATCACCGGCCGCCGGATGCACCGCGAGGTCGCGCACTTCGACCGGCGGCAGCGGCGCGGGGAACGGTTTCCACGAGGCGCCCGCGTCCTCGCTCCACCACACGCCTTTGCCGGTGCCCGCGTAGAGCAGCCGTGGGTTGCGCGGGTCTTCGCGCACGACGTGCACCTCGCTCTGCGGGAGGCCGCTCACGACCGCGCGCCACGTTTTGCCGAAATCGTTCGTCACGTACACGTACGGCGTGCGGTCGCCCACGTAGTGCCGGTCGACGACGGCGTACGCGGTGCCGGCGTTCGCGTGCGACGGCTCGAGCGCGGGGATGCGCCCGTCGGCGTCGACGCCGGGGATCGACACGTTGCGCCAGTGCGCGCCCCCGTCGCGCGTGAGCTGCACGACGCCATCGTCGGTCGCGATCCAGATGGTCCGCGCGGCGACGGGCGACGGCGCGACCACGAGGATCGTGTCGAACGTCTCCGCGCCGGTGACGTCCAGCGTGAGCGGGCCACCGGAGAGCGTCTGGCGTTCTTTGAGATTGCGCGTGAGGTCGGGGCTGATCGGGGTCCAATGCAGCCCGTCGTCGGTCGAGCGGAACAGCACGTTGCCGCCGACGTACACCGCGCGGCGGTCGAACGGATCGAACGCGATCGGCGTCTCCCAGTTGAAGCGGTACGCGAGCCGCGCCGGCGCCACGACGTTCTGGTCGCGCTCGTACGGCGACACGTCGAACTGCGACGCCGTGCGCTTGTCGAAGCGGGCGACCGCGCCCTGATTGTCGCCGCCGCCAGCCGCCGACCAGACCGACTGCGGATCGCGCGGATTCGGCACCACCCACGTTCCGTCGCCGCCCTGCACCTTGTACCAGTCATGCTGCAGGATGCCGCGTTCGTCGCCCGTGCGCACGGGCGCGCACCACGCGCCGTTGTCCTGCAAGCCGCCGCACACGTGATACGGTTTCTGCTGATCGTACGCGACGTGATAGAACTGCGCGATGGGCAGCACGTTGCGCCACTCCCACGTCGCGCCGTTGTCGCGCGACACGCCGACGCCGCCGTCGTTCGCTTCGAGGATGGTACGGCCGTTTGCGGCGATCCACAGGTCGTGGTGATCGCCGTGCAGCGTTTTCCCGCTGACGTGCCACGTCTTGCCGCCGGTGTTGCTCTCGGCGAGCTTCACGGACACCGAGAACAGATGGTCCGCATCTTTGGGGTCGACGACGATGCGCGAGTAGTAGAACGGCCGCTCGTTGATGAGCGTGTTCGTGGACGTCAGCTTCCACGTCGTGCCGCCGTCGTCGGAACGCCACAGCAAACCGTCGCTCGACTCCACGAGCGCGTAGACGCGCTTGGCGTCGCTGGGCGCGATCGCCAGCGCGATGCGCCCGGTGATGCCGGCCGGTAAGCCGTTGCCGGCGACGCGCTTCCACGTGACGCCGCCGTCGGCCGACTTGTAGATGCCGTCGTCGGCGCCGCCGCTGGTGAGGTTCCACGCCGACCGCCGGAACCGCCACATCCCCGCGTACAGCACGTCCGGATTCTTCGGATCCATCGCGAGGTCCGACGCGCCGACGGCCGGACCGGCGTACAGCGTCTTCGTCCACGTCTTGCCGCCGTCGGCGCTGCGGAACACGCCGCGCTCGTCGCCGTCGCGGAACGGGTCGCCGAGCGCGGCAACGAGCACGCGCTTGGGATCGCGCGGGTCGAGCAGCACGCGCGCGATCTGCGACGTCTGCGCGAGCCCCATGCGCGCCCACGTTCCGCCGCCGTCGGTGGAATGGTAGATGCCGTCGCCGGGGATCACGTCGTTGCGCGGCCACGGCTCGCCGGTGCCCACCCACACGTCGTTCTTGTCGTGCGGCGCGATGGCGATCGCACCAATCGACTGGGTGCCGGCTTTGTCGAACACCGGCCGCCAGTCGGTGCCGCCGTTCGTGGACTTCCACACCCCGCCGCCCGCCGCGCCTGCGTAGAAGAGCGCGGGATCGAGATCGGTGCCCGCGACGGCCGCCACGCGCCCGCCGGCGACGGTGGGCCCAATGCTGCGCCAGTGCAGCGACGGCCCGGGGCTCGGCGAGGCGGAGGGCGAGGCGCTAGGCGCCGGTGACGACTCCGCCCGAGGCCGCCCGACCTCTTGCGCGGACGCGACCGCCCCGAGCGCGACCAGCAGCGAGACCAAAGGGATGAAAGAACGAAACAAACGTCGAGCCGGCATCATCCTCTTCGTACGCGACCGTTGTCCATGTCACCCGGCTTGCCCTAAGGGTTCTCTTTGTGGTACAAAGCTAGAGCGATGAAGATTTCACCGATCGTTTCCCTCGGGCTCGCCGCGATGCTGGCGCTCCCGCTTGCCGCTGCGAGCGCCGATCCGCTGTCCGTGTTCCAGCCCACGCACGTGCGGGCGATCTCGGTCACGCCCGCGGACGCGAAGGCGCTCCACTCCTTTCCGCCGCTCGAAGCGTTCGGACGCGTGTTCGGCACGCGCAGCCCCGGCCTCGACGAGGTCGCGTCCGCGAGCGAGGCGGCGCAAGAGGCCGGATACGCGCTGCGGCTGCCGGCCGACGTGCCGGCGTCGCTCGGCAAGGACGCGCACTACCAGGTGACCCAGCGCGTGCGCACGTGGTTCACGTTCGATCAAGCGAAGGCGACGGCGTGGGCGCGCGAGCACAAGGTCGCGCTGCATCCGCTGCCCGCGGGTCTCGCCGGCACGACCTACACCGCGACGCTGCAGCCGGTCACGCTCGTCACCTACGGCGCGGCGCCGCGCTCGCATCGCGCGGAGCGCGGGTCGCGGCGCGGCTCGTTCCTCGCGATCGTGCAGGCACCGGTGCCGACCGTGACCTCCAGCGGCGCCTCGCTGCAGACGCTCGCGACGTGGTTCGCCGCGCAGCCCGGCGTGCCGCCGCACCTCGTAGCGCAGATCAAAGCGATCGGCGATCCCACGGAAACGCTGCCGATCCCGATTCAATTCGACAAGCAGACCGCGACGAAGATCGACGTCGACGGCGTGCAAGGGCTGGCGATCGGCGACGAGACGGGGATCGGCTCGGCGATCGTGTGGACGAAGGACGGCAAGCTCTACGCGGTCGGCGGAACGCTGAAGCAGAGCACGGTGCTGGCGCTGGCCAATTCGCTGAAGTAGTGCCCGACGCGATCGTCGCGCGCGCGCTCGCGAAGCGCTACGGTCGCATCGACGCGCTGGCGGATCTGACGCTGCGCGTCGAGCGCGGCGAGTGTCTCGGCTTCCTCGGTCCCAACGGCGCGGGGAAGTCGACCGCGGTGAAGATCCTCGTCGGGCTCGTGCGCGCGACCGGCGGCGACGCGCAGTTGCTCGGTCGGCCTGTGGGCGACCGCCGCACGCGCGCGCGCATCGGCTATCTGCCCGAGCTGTTCCGTTACCCCGACTGGCTCGCGGCGCACGAGGTGCTCGGGTTCCACGCGAAGCTCATGCGCTTGAGCGACGCCGACCTGGCGATCGATCTGGTGCTCGACGAGGTCGGTTTGCGCGAGCGCGCGCGCGACCGCGTGGGTACGTACTCGAAGGGCATGCAGCAGCGGCTCGGACTTGCCGTCGCGCTGCTGGGCGAACCCGAGATCGTGTTCCTCGACGAGCCCACGTCCGCGCTCGATCCGGTGGGGCGCAGCGACGTGCGCGCGCTGATCGAGCGCCTGCGCGCGCGCAACACGACGGTGTTCCTCAACTCGCACCTGCTCGGCGAAGTGGAGCGCGTGTGCGACCGCGTGTGCGTGGTCGACCGCGGGCGCGTCGTCGCGGAAGGCACGGTGGACGCGCTGACCGGGGAGACGCGCGGCGTGCGCGTGCGCGCGGACGACGGCTGGCACGACTACGACGTGGCGCACGCGGAGATCCCGGGGCTCGTCGCACGGCTCGTCGCGGACGGCGTGCGCATCCACGCAGTCGAGCCGAAGCAGACGACGCTCGAGGAGCGTTTCCTCGCGCTGGTGCGGCACGCATGACCGTGCTGCTGTTCGCGGGGCTGACACTGCGCGAGCTCGCGCGGCGCCGGCTCGTTGCCGCCGTGGCGGTGCTGACGCTCGCGATCGTCGCCTTCACGGCATGGGGGTTGCACCGGCTCGCGACGGCGGTCGTCGACGGCGCGCCTATCGCGGACCCGGGCAAGCACGCGGCGGCGGCGGGGATCGTCATCGTGCTCGCGTTTCTGTTCTCGTTCGTGCTCGCGCTGGGTGCGGCGCTCGTCGGCGCCCCAGCGATGGGCGAGAGCATCGCGAACGGCGAGATCCTCGCCGTCCTGGCGCGCCCGGTGCGCCGCGCCGACGTCGCGCTCGGGCGCTGGCTGGGCACCGTCGTTGCGCTCGCGATCTACGTCGCCGTCGCAGGCGGCATCGAGCTGCTCGTCGTTCGCGTGACGACGGGATACGTGCCGCCGTCCCCGCTCGCCGCGCTGGCGTACCTGTGCGCGCTCGGCGCCGTCGTCACCACGGCGGCCGTCGCGCTCGCGGCGCGGCTTCCCGCGCTCGCGGCCGGCATCGTGTCCGCGCTGCTGTTCGGCTTGGCATGGATCGGCGGCATCATCGAGTCGATCGGGCTCGCGCTCGGCAATCAGCGCCTCGCCGATGCCGGGACCGTCGTCGCGCTGATCTTCCCGTCCGACGCACTGTGGCGCGGCGCGCTCTACGCGCTGCAGCCCGCCGTGTTCTCCGCCGTCGCCGCGAACGCGAACGCGAGCGGCAGCGTGAACCCGTTCACGGTGACATCGCCGCCTCCGCCCGCGATGCTCGCGTGGGCGTGCGGATGGACCGTCGCCGTGCTGGTCGCGGGGATCGCGGCATTTCGCACGCGCGACTTGTGATCGTCGGGCGCCGCCGACCGCCCCCGGGGTGTAGGCGAACGTCACTCGCGTGAGTTCGCAGGAACGGTCGGCGACGCACCCGCCGCGTCATTGCGCGCCGCCGAAACGGTTTGCATGCGCGCGGACGGGTGATGCGCTTCCAGGGCTGCCGCGTGCACGTGCGGCCCCGGTGTGGAGGGACCGCGCACGCCGCGTTGCGCGAGGAAAACGCACCTGACGAATCCGGTAGCATACTTACGCGCAACGCGCAATACCACACTCCGAAAACGCGCCTGTATACTCCCCGCGTGGCCGAAAAATTCGGTGAGCGTCTTCGCTCGTTGCGCACGCGCAAGCGTTTCACGCCGAGCGCCCTCGCGCACGCGGTGGGCGTAACGGAAGGTGCCATCCGCCAGATGGAGTCGGGACAGACGAAAAGCGCGAGCTTCTTGGTGGGCCTAAAACTGTCACACGTGCTCGGCGTCAGCCCTTGGTTTCTGGCAACTGGGCGCGACGCTCCACCGGAAAGCGAATCACCCGCGCAGGATCGGGCGTCGATGGCTCTTCTGGAGCGTCTGTCTGTGCAAATAAGTACAATAGATCGTCGCGTGAAAGCATTGGAAGCCCCGCGGCGCGGCGGAACTCGGCGAAAAGCTCAAGAATGATCTCAGGCGGCTGGTACACGCCGCAGCTGTAGCGAGCAACCATGCCACCTGGTTGGCATTGTGTTGCGTGGGCCTACGGGCCGTGATGCATGAGCAAGCGCTGCAAACGTCACGCGCGTGCCATAGTCTTGGCAGCGTATGACGAGCGCGCCGCGATGGAACACGATCGCCGACGAACTCGGCACGCGCGGGTTCGCCGTCGTGCCGTCGCTGCTCGACGCCGGCGCGTGCGGTGACGTGCGCGAGCGGTTCGACGATGACGATGCGTTCCGCAACACCATCGTGATGGAACGTTTGGGCTATGGCCGCGGCGTCTACCGCTACTTCCGGTATCCATTGCCGTCGCTCGTCGAGCGCGTGCGCGACGACGTCTACACGCAGCTCATGCCGGTCGCCAACGCGTGGGCCGAAGCGCTCGGCGGATCCGACCGCTATCCAGCCACGCTCGCGGATTTCCTCGCGCGCTGTCACGCGAGCGGTCAGACCCGGCCGACGCCGCTGCTGCTGCGCTACCGCGCGGGCGATCACAACGCGCTGCACCAGGACGTCTACGGTGACGTCGCGTTCCCGCTGCAAGCCACCGTCCTGCTGAGCGAGCCGCGCTCGGATTTCGAGGGCGGCGAGTTCGTGCTGGTCGAGCAGCGGCCGCGCAAGCAGAGCCTCGCGCACGTGGTGCCGCTGCGGCGCGGCGACGCCGTCGTGTTCCCGAACTCGATCCGCCCGGCCCGCGGCGCGCGCGGATTCTTCCGCACCACGTTCCGCCACGGCGTCGGGGAGGTCCGTGCCGGCGAGCGGGTCACCCTAGGCTTGATATTCCACGACGCGCGGTAAGCATATCGGGTGCCGGCGAGGGCGCCCACCTCTCAGAACGGGCGAAACCGCCCAATGCCGGCATGCTGGAACGCAGAGCGCCCGCTTGAAACGGAGGGACGGTGGGAATCTTTCACGACATGGACCAGATGGAGAAAGTTTCCGCCGTCCGTACGCGGATCTATAACGATTTTCCAAGCTCGCCCGTAGAGCTGGTCGAGCAGCCGCCGGCGACCAAGCGGCTCTGGTTCTTCGAGGACGGCTCCGGCGAGATGAAAGATCTCCTCGGCGGGAAGGGCGCCGGCCTCGCCGAGATGACGCGGGCGAAGCTGCCGGTTCCGCCCGGGTTCACCCTCACCACCGAGGTCTGCCTAGCATTCTACGAAGCTGGGCGCCGGCTGCCCGATGGCCTCTCCGCCGAGATCCGCGCCGCAATGCGCGAGCTCGAGCGCCGCACCGCCAAGGGGTTCGGGAAGCCCGCGAACCCGTTGCTCGTGTCCGTGCGCAGCGGCGCGCGCGTCTCGATGCCCGGCATGATGGACACCATCCTCAACCTCGGGCTCAACGACGACACCGTCGTCGGGCTCGCGAAGCTCACCGGCAACGACCGTTTCGCGTACGACGCGTACCGGCGGTTCATGCAGATGTTCGGGAACGTGGTCCTCGACATTCCCAAAGAAGACTTCGACAGCGTGGTCGAGGAGGCGAAGCAGAAGGCCGGCGTCGCGAGCGATCCGGAGCTGACCGCGAACCGCTGGAAAGAAGTGATCGCGCAGTTCCGCGAGATCGTGCGCGTCCACACCGGCAACCCGTTCCCGCAGGACGTCCACGAGCAGCTCGAGCTCGCGATCGGCGCGGTGTTCGACTCGTGGCACTCCAAGCGCGCCGTCGACTACCGCAAGTTCAACAAGATCCCCGACGATTGGGGCACCGCGTGCAGCGTGTGCACCATGGTGTTCGGCAACATGGGCGACGACTCGGGCACTGGCGTGGCGTTCACCCGCGATCCGAACACCGGCGAGAAGTCGTTGTTCGGCGAGTACCTGCGCAACGCGCAGGGCGAGGACGTCGTGGCCGGCACCCGGACGCCGATGAAGATCTCCGACTTGCAGACGTCCCAGCCCGACGTGTACGCGCAGTTCGTCGCGATCGCGCACCAGCTCGAGACGCACTACCGCGACATGCAGGACCTCGAGTTCACCGTCGAGCGCGGCTCGCTCTACATGCTGCAGACGCGCAGCGGCAAGCGCAGCGCGGAGGCCGCGGTGCGCATCGCGCTCGACCTCGTGCACGAAGGGATCATCGACAAGCACGAAGCGGTGCGGCGCGTCGATGCCGCGTCGCTCGACCAGCTGTTCCACGCGCGGATCGACCCGCACGAGAAGTACCGCATCGCCGGCAAAGGGCTCAACGCCTCGCCCGGCGCGGCGACGGGGCAGATCGTCTTCGACGCCGACAAGGCCGCGGAGCGCGGCAACGCGGGCGACGACGTGATTCTCGTGCGCGTGGAAACCGCGCCCGACGACGTTCACGGCATGATCGCCGCCAAGGGCATCCTCACCGCGCGCGGGGGCGCGACGTCGCACGCGGCGGTGGTCGCGCGCGGGATGGGGCGGCCGTGCGTCGCCGGCTTCGACGCGATGGTGATCGACCGCCGCAACCGCACCGCGACGATCGACGGGCAGGTGCTCAAGGAAGACGACTGGATCACGATCGACGGCACCACCGGCAACGTGATGATCGGCAAGCTCGCGCTCATCCCGCCGCCGTCGGAGCTGCCGGACTGGCTCGCGGAGTTTCTGAGCTGGGCGGACGACGCGATGCGGTTGGAGGTGTGGGCCAACGCCGACACGCCCGAGGACGCGCGCAAGGCGCGCGAGCTGGGCGCTACGGGCATCGGCCTGTGCCGCACGGAGCACATGTTCATGCAGCAGGACCGTTTGCCGGTCGTGCAACGCATGATCATCAGCGACACGCCGCAAGCGCGCGCGGAGGCGCTCGCGCAGCTGCTGCCGTTCCAGCAACAAGACTTCGCGGGCATCCTCGAAGCGATGGCAGGCTATCCGGTGACGATCCGGCTGCTCGATCCGCCGCTGCACGAGTTCCTCCCGTCGCTGGAAACGCTGCTCGTCGAGACCACGGAGCTGCGGCTCACCAAGGGCGAGAGCGATCCGGAGTACGTCGAGAAGTGCCGCATCCTCGCGCGCGTGCGCGCGCTGCACGAGCAGAACCCGATGCTCGGCCTGCGCGTGTGCCGGCTCGGCATCCTCTATCCGGAGATCTACGCGATGCAGGTGCGCGCGATCTTCGAAGCGGCGTGCGACCTGCGCGCGCGCGGCATCGACGTGCGGCCCGACGTGATGATCCCCGGCGTCGGCACGGTCGAGGAGATGCGCGTGACGCACGATGCGGCGAAGTCCGTCGCGGACGAGGTGATCGCCCGGCGCGGCTGCGATGTGGCGTACCACATCGGCACGATGATCGAGCTGCCGCGCGCGTGCGTGGTGGCCGGCGAGATCGCGTCGATCGCGGAGTTCTTCAGCTTCGGCACCAACGACCTCACGCAGACGGCATACGGCTACTCGCGCGACGACGCCGAGGCGAGCTTCATCCCGGCGTACCTGGCGAAGAAGATCCTCGAGGAGGATCCGTTCCAGGTGCTCGACCGCGTGGGCGTCGGCGCTTTGATGCGCATGGCCGTGGAGAAGGGCCGCGCCGCGCGCGCGAACCTCAAGATCGGCATCTGCGGCGAGCACGGCGGTGAGCCGAGCAGCGTCGCGTTCTGCGACGAGCTCGGGCTCGACTACGTGAGCTGCTCGCCGTACCGCGTGCCGATCGCACGGCTCGCGGCGGCGCAGAGCGCGCTCGGCTAGCCCGTCCCGGTGTCGCGCGGCGGCAGCGACTTGAGGTAGTCGTAGATCGCTTCGAGCTCGATGTCGTCCATGTTGCGGATCGTGCGCCACGGCATGAAGGGGTGGAGCTCGTGGCCGTTCGGATCGCGCCCTTTGGTCAGCGTGATCATGAACATCGGCGCGCTCCACGTGCCGATGCCCTGCGGCGTGAGGTTCGACGCCGGCGGGACGTCGGGCGGGCCTGCGAGGTGTCCGCCGGAAAGGTGCGTGCCGTGACAGCTCATGCAGCCGCCGATGCGGGTGAGGTACTTGCCGTACTCCACCTGCATCATCGGCGGCGGTGGTGACGGCGGCGCGCCTTCGTCCGCGATGCGCACGGCGTCCATGCGCAGCTTGTTCGTCACGATGAAGACGCGGCCGACGGGACCGAGGCGAACGCGTGGCGTCGCGCGGTCGACGGGCGCGAACGTGCGAATGTAGGCGATGACTGACGCGGCATCGGAATCGCTCATCGCCGCGTAGCTCCACGACGGCATGATGATGAGGCGCGTGCCATCGGCCCGAATGCCGCGGCGGATCGCGCGGTCGAAGTCCGCGTCGGAGTACGTTGCGCCGACGCCGCCGGGCCCGCGCGTGAGGTTCGGCGCATACAGCATGGCCATCGCGGGATCGGTGACGAACGGGCCGCCTCCGCCGTCGCTGCCGTGGCAGCCGATGCAGTCCGACACGGCGGTGTAGAGATGCTTGCCGCGCTCGACGGAGCCGTGGCCGAGCACCGGGAACGGGGGGACGACCGCGACGCGCTGGTCCACCGCGCGGTTCGACGCGACGACCGTGATCAGCGCGCCGACGGCGGCGACCGTAATCAGGATGACGAGCAGAACTCCGGCCCACCGCAAGACGCGCTTCACCTGCACCTCCGAAAAGACGATCGCCCGGCGGCGCGATCCTTCGGTTTCCGGCTCGCTCGTCCCGCCCGGCGGTGCGCGTGCGCGACGGCGCGAAGGGGGCGTGCATGACCGAAGGCGAGCTGCTGTGGACGCCCGATCCGGCCGAGGCCGCGACGAGCGCCGTCGCGCGTTTCATGCGCCGGCTCGCGGACGAGCGCGGGCTGTCGTTCGCGACATACGAGGAGCTGTGGCGCTGGTCGGTGCGCGATCTCGATGGCTTCTGGTCCGCGGTGTGGGAGTTCTTCGACGTGCACGCTACGCAGCCGTACGAGCGCGTCGTCGACTCGCGCGCGATGCCCGGCGCGGTGTGGTTTCGCGGCTCGCGCGTGAACTACGCGGAGCACCTGCTGCGCCACGAGCGCCGCGCAGCACCGGGCGAGACGGCGCTCGTGCACTCCTCGGAGCTGCGCCCGCTCGCGACGACGTCGTGGCAGGAGCTCGGCGCGGCGGTGCGCGTGCTCGCGACGCAGCTGCGCGCGCTCGGCGTCGTCCCCGGCGACCGCGTCGTGGCGTACATGCCGAACATCCCCGAGACGGTGATCGCGATGCTCGCGACGACGGCGATCGGTGCCGTGTGGTCGTCGGCCGCTCCGGAGTTCGGGGCGCGCACCGTGATCGAGCGCTTCGCGCAAATCGAGCCGAAGCTGCTCTTCGCCGCCGACGGCTACCGCTTCGGCGGCAAGGACTTCGACCGCGCGAACGAGCTGCGCACGATCCTCGCGGCGCTGCCGACGGTGGAGCGCGTCGTCTGGCTGCCGTATCTGGATGCCGCCGCGCAACCGCCCGTCGCGAACGCCGTCGCCTGGACCGCGCTGATGCAGCATCCGCCCGTCGCCGCGGACGCGTTCGCGTACGAATACGTCGAGCACGATCATCCGCTATGGGTGCTGTTCTCGTCGGGCACGACGGGGCTGCCGAAGCCGATCGTGCACGGGCACGTCGGTACGCTGCTCGAGCACCTCAAGAGCACCGGGCTCGCGCAGAACCTGAGCCCGAATACGCGCATGTTCTTCTACACGACCACGGGCTGGATGATGTTCAACGCGCTGGTCTCGGCGCTGCTGCAAGGCTCGTCGATCGTGCTGTACGACGGACATCCCGCGCACCCCACGCCGGAGCTGCTGTGGCAGCTCGCGGCCGGCGCGCGCGCGACGTCGTTCGGCGCGAGCCCGACGTTCGTGCAGATGATGCAGAAGGCGGGCATCGTGCCGCGCGACCGGTTCGACCTGTCGTCGCTGCGCAGCGTGCTGCTCACCGGCTCCCCGGTGACGCCCGAGGCGACCGCGTGGTTCTATTCCGCGGTAAAACGCGATCTGTGGGTGACGTCGCCGTCGGGCGGCACGGAGCTGTGCGCGGGCCTCGTCGGCGGCACGCCGGTTTTGCCGGTGTACGCGGGCGAGATCCAAGCGCGGCTGCTCGGCATGGACGTGCACGCGTGGAACGAGCGCGGCGACGACGTGATCGACGAAGTGGGCGAGCTCGTCGTGACGAGCCCCATGCCGTCGATGCCGCTGCGGTTCTGGAACGATCCCGGCGACGCGCGCTACCGCGAGACGTACTTCGAGCGCTTCCCCGGCGTGTGGCGGCACGGCGATTTCATCAAGATCAACGCGCGCGGCGGCTGCTACATCTACGGCCGCTCGGACTCCACGCTCAACCGGTACGGCGTCCGCATCGGCTCGGCGGAGATCTACCGTGCCGTCGAAGCGCTCGACGACGTCGCCGACAGCCTCGTCGTGTGCTTGGAGCTGCCGGGCGGCGACTTCTACATGCCGCTGTTCGTGCGCGCGGCGCCGGGCGCCACCGTGGACGACGCGCTGCGCGCGCGCATCGTCGCCAAGCTGCGCGCGGATTGCAGCCCGCGCCACGTGCCCGACGAGATCATCGGCGTCGACGCGATCCCGTACACGCTGACCGGCAAGAAGATGGAAGTCCCGGTGCGCCGCATCCTCGCCGGGATGGCACCGGAAAAGGTCGCAAGCCGCGACGCGATGATGCAGCCGGAGGCGCTGGACTGGTACGTGCGCTTCGCGGAGTTGCGCCTTGCCGCGCGCGCCTAGCTGCCGCGCCGCTCAGCCGGTGGCGGGGCCGCAGCAGGTGCCGATGCGCCGGCCGCGTGCGCGCAGCGCCGTGGTTTTTCCGTCGATCGGCGCTGCGTACACGGGCTTGCCGCTCGAGTACGTCGCCAGCACGCGCGTGGCCATGATCGCTTCGGGCGCGACGCGCATCCAGTCGTGGTCCAGCACCGCGAAGTCGGCGTACTTGCCGACCGCGATCGAGCCGGTCGCGTGCTCCATGAAGTTCGCGCGGGCCGCCCAGATCGTCATCGACTTCAGCGCTTCGGCGCGCGTCATGCGCTGCGCCGGATACCAGCCGCCCGGCGGCTGATTCGCTTCGTTCGCGCGCGTGACCGCGGCGTGAAACGTGCGCAGCGAGTTCACCGCCTCGACCGGCGCGTCCGTGCCGTTGGCGATCGTGACGCCGGTGTCGAGCAGCGCGCGCCACGCGTACGCACCGCGCACGCGATCCGGGCCGAGCCGAGCCTGCGCCCACGGCATGTCGCTGATCTGATGGGTGGATTGCATCGACGGGATCACACCGAGCCGCGCGAAGCGCGGGATGTCCTCCGGCGCGAGCACCTGCGCGTGCTCGATGCGGAAGCGGTGGTCGCGCACCGCCGCCGTGCGCAGCGCGGCCTCGTACGCGTCGAGGACGACACGGTTGCCGCGGTCGCCGATCGCGTGCGTGCACACCTGGAAGCCCGCCGTCAGCGCGCGCTCGCAGAGGTGCTGCACGTCAGCCTGCGCCGTGCGCAGCAAGCCGGTGTTGGCGGGGTCGTCGCTGTACGGCGCGAGCAGCGCCGCGCCGCGCGAGCCGAGCGCGCCGTCGGCGTAGAGCTTGATCGCGCGAAACGAGAGGCGGCCGCCGTAGTCCAGGGTGCGCGGGCCGCGCGCGAGGTACGCGTCGACCAGCGCGGCGTCGCTGCCCGCGAGCATCACGTGGTTGCGCAGCGTGTAGCGCCCGTTGCGCGCGAGCTCTTCGTACGCGGCGATGACGTTCTGCCCGTTCCCGGGATCGCCGATCGCCGTCAGGCCCCAGCGGTGGCATTCCTGCAGCGCCGCTTCGCTCGCGCGCACGAGCTGGGCGTGCGCCGGCGGCGGGATCGCGTGCATCACCAGCGCGCGCGCGTTGTCGATGAAGACGCCGGTCGGCGCGCCGCGCGCGTCGCGCAGGATGCGGCCGCCCGCGGGTTCTTGCGTCGTCGCGACGACGCCCGCCAGCTCCATCGCCTTCGCGTTGGCGAGCAGCGCGTGCCCGTCGACGCGGTGCAGCACGACGGGCCGGTCCGGGATCGCGGCGCTGAGCGCGTCGTGCGTGGGAAAGTTCTTGTCGGGCCAGAGATTTTGGTCCCAGCCGTCGCCGACGATCCACGGATCGCGCGACGTTGCCGTGAACGCGACCGTGCGGCGCACGACCTCCTCGAACGTCGCCGCGTGCGCCAGGTCCACCTCGTGCAGCGCCAAGCCGACGCCCGTGAAGTGCAGGTGCGCGTCGATCAGCCCCGGCAGCACCGTGACGTCGCCGAGGTCGAGCACCTTCGTGCGCGGTCCGCGCAGCGCGCGCGCGCCGTCGCGCGACCCGACGTAGACGAAGCGTCCGTCGCGCACGGCGAACGCCTGCGCGCGCGGCACGCGCGGGTCGACGGTGTGGATCGTCCTCGCGGTGACGATCAGATCGGCGTCCGCGCGCGCCGCGGCGGACGCGGCGGACGGCGCGGCCGTGGTCGCGGCGAGACCGGCGAGGAGCGTGGAACGGCGCATCGGCGGCGACGTTCGGCGGAGGCTGGAACGGCCCCGCTCCCGAACGCGGCGGCTTCCGATGATCCTCGTGCGATGACGCCCGCGGTCCTCGCGCTGGTTCTTACCGCGGCGGTGCTGCACGCGACATGGAACCTGCTCGCCAAGCGCGCGCAGGCCGCGGACACCGTCGCGTTCGTGTGGCTGACGACCGCGCTTTCGGCGGCGGTGTACGTGCCGGTTGTCGCGCTGTGGCTGTTCGTTGCGCCGCTGCAACACCCGATCACCGCGGTCGGCTTTGCGTTCATCGCCGGCACCGCGGTGATCCACTCGGCATACTTCGTGCTGCTGCAGCGCGGCTATCGCGTGGGTGATCTTTCGCTGGTGTATCCGCTCGCGCGCGGCACGGGACCGCTGCTCGCGTCCATCGCCGCGGTGTTGTTTCTGGGCGAGCGGCCGGGGCTCGTCGGGTCGCTCGGCATCGCGGCGATCGTCGGCGGGATCTTCGTCGCGGCGGGTGCGCGCCTGAACGCGCGGCGCGCGCGCGCGTCGATCGGGTACGGCCTGGCGACGGGCGCGACGATCGCCGCATACACGCTGTGGGACAAGCACGCGGTCAGCGCGCTCGTCATCATGCCGGTCGTGTATGAGATCGGCCATTTCTGCGTGCAGACGCTGCTCATGGCGCCGCTGGTGTTGCGCGGCACTCGGCGGGCGGCGCTCGCGCCGACGTGGCGCGCATATCGCACCGAGTTGCTGGGCGTCGCCGTCCTGTCGCCGCTCGGCTACATCCTCGTGCTGTTCGCGCTCGTCGTGGCGCCGGTGAGCCTCGTTGCGCCCGCCCGCGAGGTCAGCATCGTGTTCGGCGCGCTGCTCGGCGCGCGGCTGTTCGCCGAAGGCGACGCGCGCCGCCGCGTGGCGGGCTCGTTCCTGATCCTCGCGGGTATCGTGGCGCTCGCGCGCGCCTGACTCCGTACGTTCGCTTTGGAATACTAGGCAGCCGTGAGCCGGCGGGTGTATACTGCGCACGTGACGACGCCCGGCCGCTCCGCGGATCCGTTCGGTTCGCCGGACCCCGCGGAGACGGAACCGGCGGACGCGCCGTACCGCGAGGTCCCGATCGGCGTTCCGGAATCGCCGGCCGAGTTCGACGAGCGCAAGCGCGCGGCGGAACGGCCGGAGCCGCCGTGTCGCGCGGACGACGGCGCGCAGATCGATTACGGTGACGACGGAGGCGCGCGATCCTGATGCAGATGAGTCTCAGCAAGGCGGTCGCGGGCGCGGCCCGCGATCCGTGGCACCTCGGTCCGGGCGAGCTCGCGCCGGGGCCGGTCGCGCAAGGCCGCCCGACGTGGCAGGTCACGCGCTGGCCCGTGAGCCGCTCCGAATACGACCGGCTCGTCCAAGCCGCCCGGCAACCGGACGCGATGTCCCTCACGGCGTCCGCGGCGGTGGCCGACACCGGCACGTCCGTCGCGGCGGTGCCGACCGTCAACGACAACCTCGACGGCATCCCGCGCACTGCGCTCGAGCCGCCCGATCCTGCGCTCGCCGTCGGACTGGACGACGTGATGACCGCCGTCAACGCGCAGTTTGCCGTGACGGCGAAGGGCTCGACGGCGCCGCTCGCGCCCGTCCCGTTCTCCGCGATGTTCGGGCACGTGCTGCCGCACGACGCCAGCTTCATGTTCGATCCGAAGCTCGCGTACGACCATTTCGCGAAGCGCTGGATCGCGATCGTCGGCGCGAAGCGCGAGACGCCGCCCGGATCGTGGATCATGCTCGCGGTGTCGCAGACCGGCGATCCGCGCGGTCTGTGGTACACGTGGGCGCTCGACGCGTCGCTCGACGGAACGACGCCGACGCCGCACGCGCTGACCGTGTGGACGCTGAAGGACCCGCTCGCGGCGTGGAAAACGCCGCCCGGCTCGCCCGTGTTCGCTCCGGTGTCGGTCGCGTGCCAGTCGTACGATCTGCCGCCGTCGGCCGAGCAGCCCGGCGCCGGTCCGCGGATCGCGACCGACGATACGCGCCTGCTCGACGCGGTGTATCACGGTGACGGGCCGACGAAAGGTTTGTGGACGACGCACACGTCGAAGTTCACCTGGCCCGGCGACGGCGAAGCGCGCTCGGTCGTGCAGTGGTATCAGCTCGACGTCGCCGCGTCGAAAGCGGTGCAGCAGGGCCGCTACGGCGCACCGGGCATCTATCAGTTCTTCCCGGCGATCCAGCCGATCGCGAGCGGAGACACGTTCGTCGTGTTCGGCCGCTCGAGCGCGACCGATTTCGCGCACTTGCGCGTCGCCGGCCGGCAAGCCGCCGACCCGCCGAACGCGCTCAGCAACAGCGTGGTCATACAACCCGGCGCAAGCGTCTATCCCAACACGCGCTGGGGTGATTACTTCAGCGTCGCGATCGACCCGGACGACGACGGCAGCGCCTGGATGTGCGGCGAGTACGCCGGCCCGGCAGGCGCCTGGGCAACGCGAATCTGCTCCGTGTTTTTCTGATTTTCGCAGACGCACCGCTAAAGACTTGACGATCGTGCAATAACTCGGTAGGATCGGACCAGACTAGTCAGATTCGTCACGGGGGCCCTCGGTAATCATGCACGTCAAAGCCGATTGGCAGCTTCAGGACGCGAAGGCGAACCTCAGTCAGGTCGTCAATCGCGCTCTCGACGACGGGCCCCAGCGCATCACGCGTCACGGACGCGGCGCGGCGGTCGTGCTGTCGGAACGCGACTATCAGCGCCTGATCGCACGGACGCGCGGCTCGCTCGTGGAGTTCCTAGCACGCTCGCCGTTTCGCGGCGTTCCGATGGATGTGCGTGACCATGGTGATACGGGACGGGAGGTCGAGCTCTGAGCGGTTTTTTGCTCGACACGAACGTCATCTCCGATCTCATCAAGCCGCGATCGACCATCGCTTTGCGAAGGTGGATCGACGAGCGCAGCGAGGAGAGCCTCTATTTGAGCGTTTTGACCTTGGGCGAGATGCGCCAAGGCATCGAGATCGCCCGGGCGGATCGCAAGAAGCGCGCGAAGCTCGAACAGGCGCTGGCGGATTTCGCCGCACGCTTCGCCGGGCGCGTGCTGGCCGTCGATGCTCTCGTCGCCGACACATGGGGCGAGATAAGTGGGCGGGCTCGGCTGAAGGGTGAACCGGTTTCGGCGGTCGACGCGCTCATCGCGGCGACGGCGATCGCGCACCGGCTGATCGTCGTTACCGGAAACGTCCGGCATTTCGTGCCCACCGGCGCTCAGGTCCTGAATCCGTTCGTCTAAACGATCTGATGCCGCAATACGGACCGCTCGCCGGCGTACGTGTGCTCGACTGCTCGACGATGATCGCGGCGCCGGCCACCGCCGCGATGCTCGCGGATTTCGGCGCGGACGTCGTGAAGCTCGAACGGCCCGGCTCCGGCGATCACGTGCGGCGCTACGGCGCGCAGAAAAACGGGATCGGGCTCTATTGGAAGGCGCTCGGCCGGAACAAGAAGAGCGTCGCATTCGATCTGCACGGTGCGCAGGCGCAAGCGCTGCTGCTGCGCTGGCTTCCGTCGTTCGATATCTTCGTCGAAAATTTTCGGCCGGGCACGCTGGAGCGCTGGAACCTCGGCCCCGACCGGCTGCTCGCGGCGGCGCCGCATCTCGTGATCTTGCGCATGACGGCGTTCGGCCAGCACGGACCCTATCGCGACCGCGCGGGGTTCGGCACGCTCGCGGAAGCGATGACGGGGATTGCGGCGGTGTCGGGCTACGACGACCGGCCGCCGCTGCTGCCGTCGTTCCCGCTCGCGGACGTGATGGCCGGGCAAGCCGCTGCGGCCGCGGTGTGCGCGGCATACGTGCGCCGCCTGCGCACGGGCGACGGCGAGGTGATCGACTTCGCGATCTACGAAGCCGTGATGAAGCTCGTCGAGTCACAGCTCACCGAGTATGCGGCGAACGGGACCGAGCACCGGCGGCTCGGCAACCGGCTCGAAGACACGGCGCCGCGCGGCGCGTACCGCTGCGGCGACGGCGCCTACGTTGCGCTGTCGGGCAGCACGCAGGAAGTGGCAGAGCGCGTGCTGCGCACGATCGGCGGCGACGCGCTCGTCGGCGACGCGCGCTTTCGCACCAACGCTGACCGCGTCGCGAACGGCGCGGCGCTCGACGCGCTGATCGACGCGTTCTGCGCGACGCGCCCGCGCGACGACGTCATCGCGGTGCTGACCGCCGCCGGCTGCGCCGTGGGGCCGCTGGAATCGATCGCGTCCGTCTTTGAAAACCCGCAGATCGCGGCGCGCGGCTCGCTGGCGGCGCTGCGCGATCCCGAGCTCGGCGAGGTGGTGATCAACAACGCCTTTCCGCGCTTCGAGCGCGCGGGCGCACCGGAACTGCGGCCCGGGCCGTCCGAGGTGGGCGCCGACACGGAGGAAGTGCTCGCTCGCGAGCTCGGTTTGTCGGCCGCCGACCTGCGGCATCTGGAAGCAAGCGGCGTCATCGGCTCGCGCGACCGGGACACCGGCGGTTCGAGGACGTAGAGGCGCAGACATCGATCGAGTCGCGCACGCGACGGAAGGAGTGACCCCAATGCCCGTGACCCGGCAAGGCTTCGTCCTCGGCACCGCGGCGACGTTCGCCACCATCGGCATCATCACGCCCGCGCGGGCCGCCGAGTTCGAGCTGAAGTACGGGCACGATCTGCCCGCCGAGCACCCCATCAACGTGCGCTCCGTCGAGGCGTTCGCGCGCATCAAGAAGGCCACCAATGGCCGCGTGAACCTCAAGTCGTTCCCCACGAGCCAACTCGGCAGCGACCCCGCCATGATCGCGCAGCTGCGCTCAGGCGCGATCGAGTCGCTGGCGATGCCGGGCGCGTTCCTCAACCAGATCGCGCCGCTGGCGTCGATCGAGAACCTCGCGTACGCGTATCCCAATCGCGACACCGTGTTCCGCGCGATGGACGGCGAGCTGGGCAAGGTCGTGCGCGACGACATTCAGACACGCGGTGGCATGGTGGTCCTCGAGAAGATCTGGGAGAACGGTTTCCGCGAGATCACGACGTCCACCAAGCCGATCCACAACGCCGCCGATCTGGCGGGGCTGAAGATCCGCGTGTCGCCCGGCGAGATCCGCGTCGACACGTTCAAGTCGCTGGGCGCGTCGCCGTCCCCGATCGCGCTGAGCGAGCTGTACACGTCGCTGCAAACGCACGTCATCGACGCGCAGGAGAACCCGCTGCTGCTCATCGCGCAGCAGAAGTTCTACGAGGTGCAGAAGTACGTGTCGATCTCCGACCACATCTGGTCGGGCTACTGGACGCTGTTCAATCAGGACGTGTGGAACAAGCTGGGCAAGGGGATCCAGGACGTCATCTCGCGCGAGATGGCCAAATCCACGCTGCAGGCGCGCAACGACAACGTCAACTTGAACAAGTCCGTGCGCGATCAGCTCACCCGGCGCGGCATGAAGTTCAACGACGTCGACAAGAACAGCTTCAAGCAGAAGCTCGCCGAGGCGAAGTACTACGAGCGGTGGCGCGACAAGTTCGGCCCCAAGGCGTGGGCCGCGCTCGAGAAGTACGCGAACAAGCTCGCATAACGCATGAGCGTAGCCGACACCGTCCACGGCGCCGAAACCGCGGCGCTTCACGGGCTGGCACCGCTGCGGCGGCCGTGGGCGGCGGCGATCGACCGTGCGATCGGCGGCGTCGTCGAGCCGCTCGCGGCGCTGCTCGTGGTCGTCGAGGTTGGGATCCTCTCGGCCGGCGTCTTCACGCGCTACGTGCTCGGCAACCCGCTCGTGTGGAGCGACGAGCTCGCGACGATCGTGTTCCTGTGGCTCGCGATGCTCGGCGCGGTCGTGGCATACCGCCGCGGCGAGCACATCGCGCTCTCGGTGCTGGTGCGGCGCTCGGCGCCGCGCACGCGCGCGATCCTCGAAGCGATCTCGTCGGTCGTCACCGCGATCTTCGTCATCGAGCTGATCCCGGCGACGTGGAAGTTCTTCAAGCAGGAGCAGATCGACCTCACGCCCGCGCTGAACATCCCACGCTCGGATGAAGTGCTCGCGATCATCGTCTGCTTGTCGCTGATCTTGATCCTGGCCGTGCTGCGGCTTTCGGAGCAAGACCCCAAGGTGGTCGCGGGCGTCGTGATCGCCGCCGTCGTCGTCAGCGCGGCGTTTTGGTTCGGGCGCGGCGCGTTCGCCGGTCTCGGCAACCTCAACCTCGTGCTGTTCTTCGTCGTGCTGACGGGCGCGTGCATCGTGATCGGCGTGCCGATCGCGTTCTCGTTCGGCCTGGGCACGCTGAGCTATCTCGCGATCGTCACCACGGTCCCGCTCAGCACCGTGTCCGGGCGCATGCAGGAAGGCATCAGCAATCTCGTGCTGCTCGCCGTGCCGCTGTTCATCTTCCTCGGTTTGCTGATGGAGACCGCCGGCATCGCCCAGCGGCTCGTCGCCGCGCTGGCGAGCCTCGTCGGCCACCTGCGCGGCGGGCTGAGCATCGTGCTCGTCGGCGCGATGTACCTCGTGTCGGGGATCTCGGGCTCGAAGATCGCCGACATGGCCGCCGTCGCGCCGGTGCTGTTCCCCGACATGGAACGGCGCGGGCAGAAGCGCACGTCGATGATCGCGCTGCTCGCGACGTCGGGTGCGATGGCCGAGACGATACCGCCGAGCCTCGTGCTGATCATCATCGGCTCCGTCACCGGCGTGTCGATCCAGGCGATGTTCACCGCCGGCCTGCTGCCCGCGGCCGTCATCTCGCTGCTGCTGATCGCGGTCGCGTTGTGGGACGCGAAGCGCGAGAACACGACGCTCTCGGAGCGCGCGCCGATGCGCGTGGTCGGCTGGGCGTTCTTCGTCGCGATCCCGGGTTTGATACTGCCGCTGGTGATCCGGTATTTCGTCGTCAAAGGGATCGCGACCGCGACGGAGGTCAGCGTCGTCGGCATCATCTACACGCTGCTCGTCGGCGTGTTCATCTATCGCGGTTTCAAATGGCGCACGCTCTATCCCACGCTGATCGAAACCGTGTCGCTCGCCGGCGCGATCCTGCTCATCATCGCGACCGCGACGGCGATGGGCTGGGCGCTCACGCAATCGGGCTTCGCGCAGCAGCTCGCGGACATCCTGGGCCACGCGCCCGGCGGCAAAGCCGGGCTCATGCTGCTGTCGATCGTCATGTTCATCTTCCTCGGCTCGGTGCTGGAAGGGATCCCGGCGATGGTGCTGTTCGGGCCGTTGCTGTTCCCGATCGCGAAAGCCGCGGGGATCAACGAGGTGCACTACGCGATCGTCGTCGTGCTCGCGATGGGCGTCGGGCTGTTCTCGCCGCCGGTCGGAATCGGGTTCTTCTCGGCGAGCGCGATCGGCAAGGCGAACCCGGAGAACGTCGTGCGGCCGATGATCCCGTACCTGGTCGCGCTGCTGATCGGGCTGCTCATCGTCGCGTACGTGCCGTGGATCTCGCTCGGATTTCTGCCCAAAGCCGCCGGACAATAACGACGATGAAGACATACCGCATCGCGGCGATCCCGGGCGACGGGATCGGCAAAGAAGTCCTGCCCGAAGGCGTGCGCGTGCTCGACGCCGTCGCGCGCAAGCACGGTTTGGGCTTTGCGTGGCAGCACTTCGACTGGAGCTGCGAGCGCTACGCGCAGACCGGCGCGATGATGCCCGAGGACGGCCTCGCGCAGATCAAAGGGCACGACGCGATCTTCTTCGGCGCGGTCGGGTTCCCGAACGTGCCCGATCACGTGTCGCTGTGGGGCTTGCTGATCCCGATGCGGCGCGGCTTTCAGCAGTACGTCAACTTGCGCCCGGTGCGGCTGATGCCGGGGATCACGTCGCCGCTCGCGGGGCGCAACGCGGGCGACATCGACTTCTGGATCGTGCGTGAGAACACCGAAGGGGAGTACTCGTCGGTCGGCGGCCGGATGTTCGAGGGCACGGAGCACGAGTTCGTGGTGCAGGAGAGCGTCTTCACACGGCGCGGCGTCGACCGCATCCTGCGCTACGCGTTCGAGCTCGCGCGCAGCCGGCCCAAGAAGCACCTGACGTCGGCGACCAAGTCGAACGGGATCGCGATCACGATGCCGTACTGGGACGAGCGCGTCAAAGCGATCGCGTCCGAATTTTCCGACGTGACGACGGACCAGTACCACATCGACATCCTCACCGCGCACTTCGTGCAGCACCCCGACTGGTTCGACGTCGTCGTCGGCTCGAATCTGTTCGGCGACATCCTGTCGGATCTCGGGCCCGCGGTGACCGGCACGATCGGCATCGCGCCGTCGGCGAACCTCAACCCGGAGCGCGCGTTCCCGTCGCTGTTCGAGCCGGTGCACGGCTCCGCGCCCGACATCGCGGGCAAGGGTGTCGCGAACCCGATCGGGCAGATCTGGTCGGGTGCGATGATGCTGGATCACCTCGGCCATCCGGATGCTGCGGCGGACGTGGTGCGCGCGATCGAGTCGGTGCTCACGAGCGGTCCGCGCACGCGCGAGATCGGCGGCACCGCGGGCACCGAAGAGGTCGGCAAAGCGATCGCCGCGGCGATCTGATGGGGAGCGATGAGCGTGCGCGCGTGGCGGTGCTTACGCGCGTCCCCGGCGTCGTGCTGGAACGTTTGCGCGAGCGCGTCGGCGTCACCGACGTGTCCGGGCTGCCGCGCGCGGAATGGGGCGCGGCGCTCGTCGGCGCGACGGGCGTGCTCAGCAGTTCGAATGTGCCGATCGACGCGGCGTTCTTGGCCGAAGCGCCCGCGCTGCGCATCGTCGCGATGCAGTCGGTGGGGTACGACAACGTCGACGTGCCGCGCCTGCGCGAGCGCGGCATCGTCCTGACCAACTCCCGCGGCTCGCTGGTCGAAGCGGTCGCCGACCTCGCCTACGCGCTCGTCATCACCGCCGTGCGGCAGCTCGGGCCGGCGATCGCGTGGGCGCGCGACGGACGCTGGCTCGCGCACGGCGATCCGCCGTACAGCCACGACCTCGAAGGCGCGACGCTGGGCGTCGTGGGCTTCGGCGCGATCGGCGTCGCGCTCGCGCGCCGCGCGCACGCCAGCAAGATGAACGTGGTGTACCACACGCGCACGCCGCGCGACGACGACGCGCAAACCGGCGGCGCGTACCGCACGTTCGACGCGCTGCTCGCCGAGGCCGACTGCGTCGTCGCGCTGCTGCCGCTGACGCCGCAGACGCGCGGTATGTTCGGCGACGCGGCGTTCGCGCGGATGAAGCCGACCGCGACGTTCGTGAACGCGGCGCGCGGCCCGATCTGCGACACGGACGCGCTGATGCGCGCCCTTGAACAGAAGAAGATCGCGGGCGCGGTGCTCGACGTGACCGACCCCGAGCCGCTGCCGCCGGAGCACCCGCTCTACGCGCGTGAGGACGTGGTGATCACCCCGCACGTCGGCAGCGCGACGATCGAGACGCGCACCCGCATGGCGATGCTGGCGGCGGAGAACTTGCTCGCGTTTGTGGCGGGCGAGACGCTGCTCACGCCCGTCGCCTGAACGCGCGCGCGATCGTCACGGCGAGCCAGCCGCCCAACGCGCCGCAGGCCACGTCGAACGCGTTCGACAGGAGCCCTTCGCGGGCGTGGTGCAGCTTTTGCGCGACCTCGATCAGCGCGGAGCACGCCGCCACGATGAGCGCCGCGCGCAGCGCCGGCCGGCGTGCCGGCGGCAGCGCGGCGTGAACGACGAAGCCGATCAGCGTGAACGCGACGACGCTGTAGAGCTTGCGCAGGACCACGAGCGCGGACAGCCACTCGCCGTCGTCTTCGCCGAACATATGCTCGATCAGGCCGGCGGGCAGCGTGCGGTTGTACACGCGATGGCTGGTCGCGGCCCAGAACGCCAGGGCCACGAGCACGACGGCCGCGGGCGCGGTCCAGGCACGCCGGATCAGTCGCTGCCCGGCGCCTTCGGCGATCGGTCCGACCAAAGTCGGGCCACGGGTCTCATCGACGGCCGCCCGCGTGTCATGATTGCGTTCGTACCCAATTCGTTAAAGGATGGGGAACGCGAACCGACAAACGGCCGTTTCATTCCTGGATACTTGTATCCAGCGTTGGCTGACCGTATGCCGGCGAGTGGCGGGCCGTATCAAGATCGCCGTCCCTCGAGCTGCATCCCCGGCTTCCGACTCACCGCTTCGCGAGAGAGAGACGCTCTGTCGCGAGGCTTTCCACACGTGGAGGCACTCTTCAAATGGATGCATCGCATCCCTCGCGCCCGCTGATCCGCACCATGACCGCGCTGTGCGCGGCCGTCGTGCTGTTCGCCGGCGCGATCAACGTCGCCGGCGCGCAAACGCTGCCGCCGGCGCAAACCACGGCGACCGCAAATGCCGCTCTGGACCAAGTGATCGCCCAGGCTTCACCGAGCCCGGCGCCGCCCGCCGGCGGCACGGCCACGCCGCGCACGCCGAACAACCCCGCTCCCCCGAACGGCGGCGGCTCCCCCCAGACTCCGGTGCGCCCGCTGCCGCCGCTGAGCCATCTGCCGATCATCGACTTCGTCGTGACGTTCACGCAACCGGCGTACTACGGCAGCCGGCCCGGGCCGGGCGTGCCCGTCACCGGCCCCACGAACCAGTACGACCCGCTCGACCTGGGCGGCACCGTGCGCATCCCCGTGACGCGGAAGTTCAACCTGTTCTTCGACCGCATCACCGAAGGTACGCTCAACCAGCCGTTGGAGTGCGTCATTCAGCCTGCCGTCCCCGGGGGCGCCGCCGCGCGCGCCTGCCCGAGCGACAGCCGTGACATCCTGCTGCAGTACCACGGCACGTACGCGTTCGACCGGTTCGTCTCGCTCGACCTCGGCGACTCGTTCCGCCACCGCATCTGGACCAACGGCGGCAACGGCGTCAGCACGGTGCCGTACCTGTGCAACAACAACGGTCAGTCGACCGGCTCGCCGCCGCCCGGAAACTGCTCGGTCAGCTCGACCGAGCACCACTTCGGGTATGGCACCCTGTCGTACACGACCAAGCCGATCCGTAACTGGTGGAACAGCGTCTTCGTCTTCTCGGAGACGGTCGAGCACCAGAACGTCGACCACCACGTCGGGATGGTTTGCAGCGCCGCGCTGATCGCCACGCTGCATCAGGCCGCGAATCAGTTGACCTGCCCCAACGGCAACGGTAACGTCGGCTATTACGACGAGAACCCGAACACGAGCGCGTACTGGGAGACGACCCAGGGCATCTCCTGGATCCTGCCGGTCGATGCCCGTCACGGCGTGACGTTGCTGACGAACGAGCGCTGGGGCGCGCTGAACTTCTACGAGAACCCGGGCATCATCGGCAACTTCGGCACGACGATCGGCGTGCCGTACCGTTGGAACTCCGCGCTGACGATGCAGCTGAGCAAACGCTTCAGCCCGGGCTTCACGCTCGCGATGCGCCACTCCGACTTCCACTCGGTGCCTCAGGGTACGCCGTTCGTGGCGCCCAACGCGATTCACGTCGGTTCGTGGGATCTCATCGGAACGTTCCACGTCGACACGAACACGTTCTTCCACTGATCTGATCTGACCGGGTGATCCCATCGGCTCGGCGCCCGGGAGCTTCGGCTTCCGGGCGCTTTGCCGTTCTGCCAGAATACGAGATGGGAGAAGTGCTCTGACTCCGGGGCTCACGACGATCCCACGTTTTCTCTACGCCGCCGCCGGCCGTTTCGGTTCTGCGCCGTTTCTGACGTCCGCGACCGAGCGCCGGACGTTCGTCGAAACTGCCGAGAACGCGGCGCGCGCGGCCGCGTGGCTGCGTGCCCGCCGCGTGACGCGCGGCGACCGCGTGCTCATCAGCGGCGGCAACGGCATCGGCACGATCGAAGCTTGGCTCGCCGTGATTCACGCGGGCGCGCTTCCAGTCGCCGTCAATCCCGCGCTGACCGAGCCGGAGCTGCGGTACGTCGTCGACGACCTGCGGCCGCGCGTCGCGTTGCTCGGCGACGCGCAGGTCGCCGTGATGCACGCGGAAGCGCGTGCCGCCGCACCGGCACCGCTGCCCGGCGGTGAGCCGGCCGACGCCGCGGCGATCGTGTATACCTCCGGGACGACGAGCCGGCCGAAAGGCGCGCTCGTGCGCCACCTCGCCTACGTCGGCGCGGGCCAGTCGATGCGGTCCTGGCTCGGCCTGCGCGACGCCGAGCGGCTGTGGTGCGTGCTGCCGTTCTTTCACATCAACGCGCAGGCGTACTCGCTCATGACGGCGCTCGCGAACGGTTACGAGCTGTGCGTGTCACCGAAGTTCAGCGCGTCCGCGTTCTGGCGCGACGCCGCGGCGCTCGGGGTCACCGAGGTCAACCTCATCGGTGCGATGGTGGCGATCCTCGCGCGCCAGCCGTCCGATACGTTCGTGCGCGGGGCGCTGCGCACCGTCTACGCCGCGCCGGTGCTCGAGCCGGCGGAGAACCGCGCGTTCGAAGCGCGGTTCGGCGTGCGCATGGTCACGGGGTTCGGGATGTCGGAATGCACGTTCGGCTGCATCGAGACGCCGACGTCCCGCGCGAAGCGCTCGAGCGTCGGCGCACCGCGCAGCCATCCGGACGGCCTGATCGCCAACGAGCTCCGCATCGTCACGCCCCGCGGCGAGCTCGCGCCGCGCGGCGTGGCCGGCGAACTGCAGTTTCGCAACGCCGCGACGACCCCGGGCTATTGGAACGCGCCGGAGATCACGGACCGCGCGCTGCAGGACGGCTGGCTGCGCACCGGCGACGCCGGCTACATCGACGGCGACGGCGACGTGGTGCTCGTCGGGCGCTACAAGGAGATGATCCGCAGGCGCGGCGAGAACGTCGCGCCGCGCGAGGTGGAGGACGCGCTCGCGCTCCATCCGGGCGTGCAGCTGGCTGCGGTCGTCGGGGTGCCGTCGTCGCTGTCGGAAGAAGACGTCGTCGCGTGCGTCGTGCGCGCGCCGGATGCGGTCGTCGGCGAAGCCGAGCTGCGCGAGTTTTGCGCGCTGCGCCTCGCGCCGTACAAGATCCCCGCGCGCGTTCTGTTTCTCGACGCGCTTCCGCTCACGCCCACGATGCGCGTCGCGAAGGAACGGCTCAAGGCCGAGATCGCAGCGCTGCTCGCCGAGGCGCCGCGGTGAGACGGGTGCGCGAGGATCTTGCGGAGGTGACGCCGATCGCCGTCGTGCGCCACCCGCGGATGAAGGAAGGCATCGTCGACTCCGTGCGGCGCGCGATCCTCGAAGGCAAGCTCGCGCCGGGGACGGTGCTGCGCCAAGAGCATCTCGCGCGCCAGCTTCACGTCAGCCGGACGCCGCTGCGCGAGGCGCTCATCGCGCTCGAGCGCGAGGGCTTCGTCACGATCGCGCCGAGCGGCGCCGCGTCGGTGGTGTCGCTCGACGCGCGCGACGCACTGGAGATCATGGACTTGCGCGAGATGGTCGACGGCCTTGCCGCGCGACTGCTCGCGCGGCGCGGGCTGACGGCGGAGCTCGACCGCGAGCTGACCGCGCTCGCGAAGACGATGCGCTCGAACGCCGCGCGCGACCAACACCGTTACCTCGTCGCCAACGCCGATTTTCACGTGAAGATCGTGGAGGCGACCGGGCATGCGCGGCTGCAGCAGTTCATTCCGCTCGTGCGCATGTCGGCCCAAGTCGTGTACATCCGGCTGCAGAACCAAAGCCGCCGCTTGAGGAACTCCGCCGACGAGCACACCCGCGTGCTCGACGCCATTCGCGCCGGTGATGCCGACAACGCCGAGCGGCTTGCGCGCGAGCACGTCCGCAACGCGGCCGCGCACTGGCTCGTTCCACCCACCCCCGCCCACGCCACCCGAAACGAGGGAAGCCCATGAAGCGAACGACCTTCCTCAGTACCTCCGCCGCCGCTGCCGGCACCGCGCTCGCCGCACCGAGCTACACGCTCGCCGCCGGAACGGCCGCGACGGTGAAGATCGGATTCCTCGAATCGTTCAGCGGCGTGTTCTCCGATCTGGGCGGCGTGCACAAGCTCGGCGCGCAGCTCGCGCTGGCCGACGCGAACAAGTCCGGCCGCGTGAAATTCGAGTTCGTGTTCGGCGACGACGCGTCCAACCCGGCGACGGGGACGACGGAAGCGCGCCGGCTCATTTCGCAAGAGAACGTGGACGTGCTGTACGGCGGGACGTCGTCCGCGGTCGGCGGCGCGCTCGAACCGCTCACGCTCGACGCGGGGATCTTCAACCTGTTGCTCGGGCCGCAAGACTCGTCGCTCACGGGCGCCAAGGCGGCGAAGCTCACGTACCGGTTCGGGCCCAACGTGCGCATGCTGCTGGGGCCGGTGCTGCGCCGCGCGCTCGCGCTGGGCAAGAAGTGGTACTTCATCCAGGCGGATTACGCGCTGGGCAAGGACGCGTACGCGCAGATGTCGGCGGCGCTCAAGCGCGCCGGCGGCACCGAGGTGGGACACGACGTCGTCAAGCTCGGCACGAGCGACTTCTCGTCGGAGCTCACGAAGCTGCGCAACAGCGACGCCGACGTGCTCGTGCTGTGCAACAGCGGGCTCGACGCCGCGAACACCGCGAAGCAATGGGTCGACTTCGGGCTCAACAAGAAGATGCACCTCACCGGCATCTCGCTCGAGGACATCTACTACAAGGCGCTGCCGCTCGACGCCGTGGTCGGCGCGACGTTCCCCGTGCTGTGGGCACCTACCGTCTCGCCGTCGGCGGCGAAGCTCGCGAAGCGCTTGCGCTCCGCCATCCCGGGACCGATCGGCGGCCGGCACTACTTGGGCTACATGTCGGCGTGGTCACTGATGGAACGCATCAAGACGGCCGGCACGACGAAGGCCGACAAGCTCTATGCGGCGTTCGAGAACTACAGCTTCGACGCCGCGAAGAGCTCGCGCTCGACGTACCGCGGCTGCGACCACCAGTGCGTGCAGGACGTCTACGCGGGCTCCACGGTGTCGTCCGCGAAGTTCGGCAAGACGCAGTTCATGTACGACATCGTCGGCGAAGTGCCGGCGTCCGAGTCGGACGGCACGTGCGACTCGCCGTGGGCGAAAGCGGCAACGGCGAACATGGCGCCGCAAAAGATCGCCGAGCGCGCGGGGTACACGCCGAAGACCTGGTAGCGGTGCAGGCCGCTACGCCGTCGTCGTTTTCCCGAGGTGCGCGGGTGATTCGACGCGCAGGCGAGCGAGCAAGTCGTCGTAGGTGAGCGCGCGGGCGAAGAGATGGCCCTGGGCCGATGGGCAGCCCAGCATCTCGAGCACCGCGCGCTCTTCCGCGGTCTCGACGCCTTCGGCGACGACGTGCAGCCCAAGGTCTTTGCCGAGGTGGACCAGCGCGCCGACGATGACGCGGCTGTCGACCCGGTCCTGCAGCTCGCGCACGAACGAGCGGTCGATCTTGATGCACGAGATCGGCAGCCGCTGCAAGTATGCCATCGAGGAGTAGCCCGTGCCGAAGTCGTCGAGCGCGACGGTCGCGCCGGTCTCGGTGAGGCGGCGGAGCACGTCCAGCGTCAGCGGGCGGTCCGACATGATCGCGCTTTCCGTGATCTCGAACGTGACGTCGCCCGGGTCGATGCGGTGCTGTTGCGCCAGCGCACCGAAGCGTTCCGGCAGCGTCGGGTCGGCGACGTCCCAAGCCGACAAGTTCACCGTGAGCTGCGATTTCAGCCCGTCGTCGCGCCAGCGCGCAAGGTCGCGCAGCGCGTTGTCCATGACCCACGACGTGACGCGCCCGATCAGGCCGACACGTTCCGCGACGGGGACGAACGAATCCGGCCCGACCATGCCGCGCTCGGGGTGCACCCAGCGCACGAGCGCTTCGGCCGCGTAGGTGCGGCCGTCGCTGAGCGCGACGATCGGCTGGTACCGCAGCGTCAGCGCATCGCGCGTGACGGCATCGCGCAGCTCGGTGACCACGGCGAGCGCGTCGGGGTCGCGGTCCATCGCCGAGTCGAACACCGCGAACGACGCGTGCTCGTCGCGTGCGCGCTGCATCGCGATGATCGCGTGGCGGGTGAGCTCCGCGGCTTCCGTCAGCACGCCGGAGAGCAGCGCGATGCCCAGCGTCACGCGCAGTCCGACGACGTGGCCGTCGACGTGGAACGGCGCGTCGGCGACGGTCGCGATGCGCCGGATGAACGCGAGCGCGGCGTTCTCACTGACGCCGGGGAGGATCCAGCCGAACCGGTCGCCGTCGACGCGCGCGAGCGTCGCGCCCGCGATCTCCGTGCGCGACACCAGGCGCGTGGCGAGCTCGCGCAGCGCGGTGTCGGCGCCGCGCGGGCCCAGCGTGGCGTTGACGTCGGCGAAGTCCTCGACGTCGAGCACCACCACCGCGAGCGGATCACGCGTGCGCCGCGACGCGAGGATCGCCTGCTCAAGGCGGTCCAGGAACAGCTCGCGGTTCGGCAGCTCGGTCAGCGCGTCGTGCGTCGCGCGGTACGCGAGCTTGTCTTCCAGACCGCGGCGCTCGGAGAGGTCGATCGCGACGCCGCTGGCTCCGGTGATTTCGCCGCTCGCGTCGCGCACGGGCACGAAGCGCACCTCGACGGCAACCTGATCGCTCGCGATCGCTTCCACCACTTCCTCGCCGGCGAGCGCGCGAATGGCCGTGTCGCGCAGCGCCCCGATCGCGCCCCCGCGCTGCGGCAGCAAGTCGCCTACGCCCGTGCCGTCCAGCCCCAGCCGCACCAGGTCGATGCCCTCGCGGAACGTCACCCGGCAGTGGCGGTCGACGACGAGGAACGCGACGGGCGCGCTCTTGAGCACGGAGCGCAGGAGCGCTTCGTGCCGCCGGACGGCGTCGTCGGTGTGCGCGCGGTCGAGCGCGGCGGCCGCGAACTTCGCGAGCGTCACCGCGATCGATTGCTGCGCGGCCGTCACTTCCACGTCGACGCGCCACGCCAGCAGCAGCATCCCGAAATAGCGTTTGGGCGTCGCGATGGGGACCGACAGCAGCTCGCCGCCGCCTTCGATCGGGCCCAGCGACAGCTGCTCGTCCTGAGGCCCCGCTTTTTCCGGCGAGCGCACGTTGATGCCGCCGTGATCGGCGCCGAGCAGCCGCGTCGCGAAGTGCACGATCAAGCGCATGAGGTCGTCGGCGCTCTCGCACGTCGACGCCGCGCGCATCAGCTCGGCGTACGCGTGCGTGATGCTGCGCTCGCGCTGCGCCCGAGCGAGCAGCCCCATCGTTGCCAGCGTCGGCGCGATCTGCGCGCCGAGCACGCGGATCGTCTCGATCTCTTCGGCCGTGAACGTGCGCTCGGTGTAGGAGCGGGCGACGAGCACGCCGCGGGGCAGCTGCTCGACCCGGATCGGCACCGCCACGCCGGCTTTGATGTGGAGCTCGCGCATCCACGACGGGCCGTCCTCGGCGTTCCCGCCCTCGGTCGTCATCGCGGCGTTGCGCGCGAACGCACTGCCGACGATCCCCTGGTGCGGGTTGATGACCGGGACCGGGACCTCGACGTGCGGGTCGTTGTCGGCCAGCGCGGTGAGGGCTTCTTCGTGCGCGTCCCACCAGTAGAGCGCGACGCCTTCCACCTTCAGCAGCCGTTTGAGGTGGTCGACCACCAGGGCCGCGAGCTTCTCCGGGTCGAGGAGCGCGCTCGCGGCGGCGAGCACCATCTCGACCGCAGCCGGCGGTAGGTTGTCGACGTCCTGGTCGTCCATCCGGACCCTCATCACCCGCGCACGCGAACCGCTCGTCCGCCCGGCTCGTGTACCCCCGGATGTGATCCCGTTAACTAGGCCGAGAGACGCTCCCGCCCGTGCGGAGCGGTCAGGTCCTGGAGGGGACCGATGGGCACGATCCGCGTGGGATTGATCTCGTCGTGCGTCATGTAATAATGCCGCTTGATGTGGTCGAGGCTCACCGTCGGCGCGACGCCGTGGACCTGATAGAGATCGCGCAGATAGCCCGACAGGTTCGCGTAGTCCGCGATGCGCCGCAGGTTGCATTTGAAATGGCCGACGTACACCGCATCGAAACGCAGCAGCGTCACGAACACGCGCCAGTCTGTTTCCAGCGGCGCGGGGCCGAACAGATAGCGCGTCTTCGCGAGCCGCGCGTCGAGCTCGTCGAGCGTGTCGAACACGCGGTACGCCGCGGCCTCGTACGCTTCTTGCGATGACGCGAAGCCCGCTTGGTACACGCCGTCGTTCACCGTCTCGTAGATCAGTGCGTTGAGCTCGTCGATCTCGGCGCGGCGGTGCTCCGGATAGAGATCCAGCTCGGGGTTTTTTGCGAGCGCGTCGAACTCGGTCTCGAACATCCGCATGATGTCGTCGTCGGAGTTGCTGACGATGCGTTTGCCGACCGTGTCCCACAGCGCCGGCACGGTGACGCGGCCGTGATAGCGCGGATCGGTCGCGCGATACGCTTCGGCGAGATAGCCGAACCCGTTCACGGCGTCGCGCGCGGTCCCCTCACCGTCGCGAAACGCCCAGCCCAGCTCGTCGCGAATCGGATCGGCGACCGTCATGCCGATCGCGTGATCGAGCCCTTTGAGCGCGCGCACGATGATCGTGCGGTGCGCCCACGGGCACGCCAGCGACACGTAGAGGTGATACCGCCCGGCCTCCGCGGGATAGCCGGAGGTGCCCTTCGCGGTGACCCAGTCGCGAAATGCGTCGCCTTGGCGAACGAAGCGCCCGTCGACCGATTCGTCGGGAAACTGCGGCTTGACGGTCATCGCGCCGCGCGCTAGTTCTTGTAGCTCGGGTCCGTCGCGTCCAGCATCCGCAGCTGCGGCGCCCACGCGAGCTTCGCGACCTGCGGAACGCCGCGCGCCTGGCGCGTGACGAGGTCCTGCACGTCCTGCGACGGGTAATGCAACTGCGCGGTGCCGCCGGCGAGCGCCGCGATCTGCGTCGCGCACGCGCGCTCGAGGAAGTACATCGCCAGAAACGCTTCGGGGACCGTCTCGCCGACGGTCAGCGTGCCGTGATTGCGCAGCAGCATCGCTTTCTTCGCGCCCAGGTCGGCGACCAGTCGCGGGCGCTCGTCGAGATCGAACGCGACGCCTTCGTACTCGTGATACGCCACTTCATCGCGGATGAGCATCGCGGTCTGGTTGAGCGGCAGCAGACCGTCTTTCTGGCACGACACCGCGACGCCGTCGCGCGTGTGCAGGTGCAGCACGCACTTCGCGTCCTCGCGCGCGGCGTGCACCGCGCTGTGGATCGTGAAGCCGGCGGGGTTGACGAAGTACGGCGTAGGCTCCACGACGTTGCCGTCGAGATCCACCTTGACCAGATTCGACGCGCTGATCTCGGTGAACAGCAGCCCGTACGGGTTGATCAGGAAGTGGTGGTCGGGTCCGGGCACGCGCGCCGAGATGTGCGTGAAGATGAGGTCGTCCCAGCCGTAGTGCGCGACGAGCCGGTAGGCGGCGGCGAGGTCGACGCGGGTCTCCCATTCTTCGTTGGAGACGCGGGCGCGAACCGAGGTCAGGTCGACTAGGGCGGCGGCGGTCATTGCGGTTCTCCTGATCGGGCGAACCGTATCATTCGCAGACGGCCGGCAGGAGTCCCATCGGGGACCCATGCCGGCCGTATCGCGACCGCTATCAGGGGGGAATCGCGGTCAGCGCTGGTAGCGGTTGTAGCCGTTGCCGGTGACGTCGATCTCGTTGGCGTTGAACGTGCCGTCCTGGTTCCAGTTGCCGATCACGCGCACGCGCTCGCCGGCGGCGAGGTTGTTGCCGGTCGGGTTGATGACCGTGCCGTTGTGCAGCACGACGTGCGTTCCGTTGCTCAGGTACAAGTTGTAGGGTGAGAACGAACTGACGGTTCCGCTCAACTGGCCGCTGCGGTTGCCGTAGCCGCCGTTGTTATAGCCGCCGTTGTTGTAGCCGCCGTTGTTGTAGCCGCCATTGTTGTAGCCGCCGTTGTTGTGCGGGTTGCCACGGCCTTGGTCGCAACCGCGGTGCTGACCGCGATTACCATGGTCGTCGCGGTCACCACGGTTGTCGTTGTCATCCTGATCGCGATGGCGGTGACGGCCGTTGTTCCACTGGCCGTTGTTGCCGTTGTTCCACTGGCCGTTATTACCGTTGTTGACGCATTGGCCTTGGCCGTTGCGCCACGTGCCGTTCGGGCAACCGTTGTTGTTGGTGGTGTTCTGATCGGGCGCCGCCATCGCGAGTGACGGGAGCGCGATCAGCGCGGTGGCCGCGAGCGTGCGGATGATCGAATGAGGCCTCATGAATGCTCCTGATGGACACGATGTGGTGCGCAGCACCGTACGGAGAGAACGCACGCAGCCCCCTTAGAATGCTGTGAGAAGGCTGAGATTGCGCGCTTGGAACGACAAGCAGCCGGGTGGATGGTACGGTCGGTCGATCGAGAAGATTCACACGTGAAGGTCCTCGTGCCGCTGTGGCTCGCGTGCGCCGCCGTCCTGTTCGCACGGCGGCCGGATCTGCTCGCCACACCGCAGCTCTACGCCGAGGACGGCGTGATCTTCTTTCGTGAAGCCGCCGTGAACGGTGTCGCATCGCTCTTCGATCCGTACGCGGGCTACCATCATCTCGTCGCGCGCTTGATCGCGCTGATCGCGCTGCCGTTCCCGGCGGGCGTGCAGCCCGCGGTGTATACGTGGGCGAGCGTCGCGATCGCGGCCGCATGTTGCGCGGCGCTCATGCCGCTGTTGCGCGGCGTCATCGCCGACGCCGGGTTGCGTGCGTTCGCGGCGCTCGGCGTCGCGGTCGCGATTCCGTCGAACGAGATCATCGGCAGCGTCGCGTCGCTCCAGTGGTACCTGCACTTGCCGGTGCTCGCGGCGGCGCTCGTCGCGCTTCCCGCGCGCGCCTTCACGCTGGCGCGCATCGCAGCGGTCGTCGTCGGCGCGACGACGCCGCAAGGGCTGATCGCCGCGCCGGCGGCGGCGTTTCTGTGGTGGCGCAGACCGCCGGGACGCGATCCGTGGACCGCGACGTTGTACGCGAGCGCATCGCTGCTGAACGTCGTCACGTCGCCGCGCGGCGACGCCGCCGCAGGCCCGACGCATCATCTCGCCGAGGCGATAACGACCGTCACCGCATTTCGCGTGACGGATTCGCTCGCGTTCGGCAAGACGCTCGCCGAATCGCTCGCGGCGACCGCGACCGGCGCGGGGGTGACGCTCGGGCTCGGCGTGCTCGCGGCGCTCCTGGCGGCGCTCGCCTGGCGCCGCGGTCGCGCGTTCGGGGCCGTCTTCGCGTACGTCATCGTCGGGCCGGTGGCGCTGGTATTCGCATCTCGTCCGCTGGAAGCCGCGGATTTTGCGGGGTACGCGTTTTTCGGCGCGGACCGCTACTTCATCGCGCCGTGCGCCGCCGCCGTCGTCGCGCTCGCGGCGCTGGCAGCGACGATTCGCGTCGCGCTGCTCGCGCGGGCGACGGCGGTCGCCGCACTCGGGTACGGCGCGTACGCGAACTTCCACGAGCCGCAAAGCCCGCCCGACGAACGCTGGGCCGCATCAGCACCCGCGCTCGACGCGTGGCGCGCGGAACGCGACGCCGGTGCGCTCACAGCGCAAGCGGAAGCTCCCGTCCCACCGGCCACCTGGAAGATCGTGCTGCCCGCGTGCGCCCGCGGCGGTCACGGCGGGCCGTTCCCGCGCTGTCCCGGCGTTCAGTGAACGAGCGGCACCTCGGAGAGCTCGACCATGATGCGCGCGAAGTCGCCGAACGTGAGCGCTTGATCGGCGTCGCATTTGGCTTCGCTCGGGTTCGGATGGACTTCGAGCAGCAACCCGTGCGCGCCAACGGCTTTGGCCGCGCGGCACAGCGGCGCGATCCAGCGCCGCACGCCGACGCCGTGCGACGGGTCGACGAATACCGGCAGGTGCGTGCGCTCGCGAATCACGGGGATCGCGGAGAGATCGAGCGTGTTGCGCGTCGCCGTCTCGAACGTACGGATGCCGCGCTCGCACAAGATCACGTTGGGGTTGCCTTCGGACAAAATGTATTCCGCCGACGACAGCAGCTCGTCGATGGACGCTGCCATGCCGCGCTTGAGCAAGATCGGGCGATCGGTCTTGCCGACCGCGCGCAGCAGATCGAAGTTCTGCATGTTGCGAGCGCCGATCTGCAAGAGGTCGACCGACGCGGCCATGCGCTCCACCTGATCGATGCTCATCACCTCGCTCACCGTCGGCAACCCCGATGCGCGCGACGCTTCGGCGAGCAGCGCGACGCCTTCCCAACCCAGACCTTGGAACGCATACGGTGAGGTGCGCGGCTTGAACGCGCCGCCGCGCAGCATCACGCCGCCGGCAGCGCGGACGGCCTCCGCCGTCGCGACGATCTGCTCGCGCGACTCGACGCTGCACGGCCCGCCGACGACGACGAAATGCCCGTCGCCGACGACGACGTCGCGCACGAGCACGCGTGCGCGCGCGCGCTCGTCCTGGCGCGTCACCTTGAGCTCGCGCTTCGTGGGCTGCGGCGTCACGGGCGGCGCGTGGTCGACTACGACCGCGGGCGCGCGCTGGCGCCGCGGGGGCGCGTCCGACGTATCGTAGCTGCCGATGACGTGGACCGCCACCGTCACGTCGCGCAGCGCGCGCAGCGCTTCGGCGAACCGCTCGTCGCGCACGTCGCCGTCGACGTCGGCGTAGAACGAGGACTGGCCGCTCGTGCCGAGCCGCGCCTTCGAGTCGAGCTTCGACACGTTCAGTCCTTGCGCGCCCAGGATCGACAGACAGCGCCCGAGCGAGCCGGGGATGTTCGCGACCGCGAACACCAGCGACGTCTTGCGCACCGCGAAGTCGTCGGCGGGCTCGAACTCGGCGGCGGGGCCGTGCGCCTTCGGCGCGCGGAACAGCACGAACCGGGTGAAGTTGTCGGGGTGGTCGGCGATGGTGTCGGCGAGCTCGACGAGGCCGTAGCGGCGCGCGGCGTCGGCCGACGCGATGGCGCCGCGGGTGAGGTCGCGCGCCGCGGCCACGTCGCGCGCGGCGATCCCGGTGTCGGGGACGGGCACGCGCCGCACCTCGGGCAGCGCCCCCAGAAAGCGCCCGCACTCCGCGAGCACGACCGGGTGCGAGTCGATCTCCCGCAGGCCCTCCAGCGTCGCGCCGGGGAGCGCGAGCAGCCGGTGCTCCATGCGCCACGTGATCTCCGCGAGGAGGTCGAGCTCGTACTCCGCGAGCACGTCGTAGCCTTCTCTGATCGTCCCGGCGATGGCGTTGTCGATGGGCAGCAGGCCGAGGTCGGCGCGGCCCGAGAGCACGGCGTGGGCGACCGCGCGGTACGACGAGCAGCCGACGGGCGCGAACGCCACGCCGCGCCGCGCGGCGTACGCCTCGAGGACCGCGTGCGAGTACGAGCCTTCGATCCCTTCGAAGGCGGCGGTGAGCGTCAAGGTGGGGGGCTGGGCTTCGCCGGACGCGGGCTGCGCGCTGATCATCGTGCTCTCCAGGAAAGAACAAGAGCCTCTCGCTCGGCGAGGGGCTCTTGCGGTTCGGTCCCGACGGACTCGTTACGGCAAAGGCCTACCGCGCCGGAGCGCATCGCGCGAGGCGTAGAAATACCGGTAGGACCAGCGCGAAGCGGCCATCGTCCGACGGTCTTACCACGACCGGCGGCCCGGAGTCAACTACGCCAAGCGGGGCTGTCGGCCCCAAGCCAAGATGTCCGCCCCCTGTCCCAAGCTGAAATGTCCGCCCTGGTCCGGCGGCGAGGGCTCCCAAGATGGAGACCTTGCTCGTGGCCAAGCGAGACCTCGTTATCACCCGCGTCCTGGACCGCCTCAGCGACGGACGTATCACGACCGCCCTGGCGGCTCGCGAGCTGGGCAAATCGAGCCGGCAGATCCGTCGACTTCGCCGACGATACGAGCGGGCGGGGATCGAGGGCCTACGATCGGGACACGTCGGTCGAGCTGCCGCGAATCGCCTGGACGTGGGTTTACGCGAGCGCGTACTTGCAACGGTGCGCGCGCTCTACCCCGATTTCGGACCGACGCTAGCGAATGAAAAGCTCCTCGCAGACCATG
>Ga0066662_10000038_pt1 | contig 47117 bp, 49 predicted proteins | sample GraSoiAngelo_111_FD_133939 | JGI IMG/M metagenome (GOLD analysis project Ga0066662, IMG submission 133939) | Grasslands soil microbial communities from the Angelo Coastal Reserve, California, USA - 14_0903_12_40cm | ecosystem: Environmental > Terrestrial > Soil > Grasslands | place: USA...
CGGCGCGTTCATGACGGCGAACCTGCTCGCGCACACGCGCTTCTTCAAGGCGGGGATCGCGCGCAGCGGCGCCTACAACCGCACGCTGACGCCGTTCGGCTTTCAGTCGGAACGGCGCAGCTACTGGGAAGCGACGGACCTGTACACCAAGATGTCGCCGTTCACGTACGCGAACGCGATCAAGGATCCGATCCTGCTGATCCACGGCATGGCCGACGACAACACGGGCACGTTCCCGATCCAGTCGGAACGGTTATACGCGGCAATTCAAGGCAACGGCGGCACGGCGCGATTGGTGATGCTGCCGTACGAAGCGCACGGCTATCTCGGGCGCGAGAGCGTCGAAACCGTGCTGGCGGAGATGGTCGACTGGCTGAACCGCTGGCTAGGCCCGGCCCGCACGGCGCGCTCGGGGTACTAGCGCGCGGACGCGGCCTCAGCCGCTCGCGGTGCGCGCCAGCGCTTCGCGGCGCTGGCGGTCCCAGCTCGCGCGCGTCAGCGTGAACAGGAGCACGTCGACGTGGCGGCCGCGGATCACGGCGCCGCTGCGCAGCATGCGTTCTTCGCGAAAGCCCGTGCGGTCGAGGACCGAGCGCGACGCGCCGTTCTCCGGCACGATGCACGCTTGCACTTCGTCGAGGTCGGCCGACTCGAACGCTTCGTCGATCACCGCGCCGAGCGCTTCGCTCGCGTAGCCCTTGCCGCGCGCGTCCATCACGAGGCTGTACCCCACCTCGCCGATGCGCGGGGTGCGGTCGTTCACGCGCAGCGAGATCCAGCCGATCGGGATTTTCGGTTCGCCGGCTTTGAGCAGCCATTCGAAGCGGCCCGTGACGCCGCCGCGCAGCTGCTTGGGGCGCGTGCGCACCTGGCGCTCGAACTCCTCGGGCCGCACGCGCGGAATGTCCTGGTACTTGCGCAGATCGGGCCCGTTGAGCACTTCCCAGAGCTCGCGCGCGTTGCGTGCGTCCACCGGCGCGAGCGTGACGCGCCGCGCGTGCAGCAGCCTCATCGCGCGATCGATGCGTCCGTGAAGCCGCGCACCAGTTGCGCGCCGCTCTCGTCGCGCGTGGTCTCGAAGCTGACCTTGTCACCGGAACGCGCGAGCAGCACGTCGGGCCCGGCGGGATCGACGACCGTGAACACGCCGCGCCGCTCGCGCAGCGTGAACCACAGGCGCCCCGCGGCGTACGCGAAGCGGTCGATGGTGCCGCTCACGCGCGACGTGCTCGTGCCGCCGGCCGTGCTGTCGCCCAGGAACGCGCGGTACGAGGCGAACGCGTCCTCCGCTGGCGATGCCGCGGCGGAGCTGCCGACGATGACGTGCCCGCCGGCCGCTTGCACGAGCGCGAGCGTCTGGAACTTTCCGTTGTCGGCGACGGCGGGCACCACCCACGTATTCTGCCCGAATAAGACGTACAGCACCGGTTGGGTGGGGACCAGGCGACCTTGCTTGATGATCGGGTTGCCCCCGACGGCGTCTTCGGCGGCCTTCGAGTTGTACTCGCCGCCGCTCGACGTGTAGTACGTCAGCGCGCCCGTGCGGCTGTCGGTGTACGTGAAGCCCGTCATCGACGCGTCGGTGCGGTTGGGCGACGTGTGGTCGACGAACCAGACGAAGCGGCCGTCGGCGAGCAGGATGCCGAACACGTCGAGGCGCGCGGGAAGGTGCACGTCGCGCTTGGTGATCGCGGCGTTCCACCAGCCGTGCACGTAGCGCCCGAACCAGTCGTTGTAGTCGATCACCAGATCGGGCGGGTAGACGCGGCTCACCCACGCGGGCAGCTTGTCGAAGTGTTCGCGCGGGATGCGCTGCATCGCGCCCGTCGCCGGATCGACGATCACCACCGCGGTGACCTTCTCGCCGCTCCAGCCGATCGTCGGCCGGCCCAGCGTCACCAGATAGCGCGGGTTGCCGTCCGCGTCGAGCTGCAGCGTCTCTTCGAGCAGCATCTCGGTGCCGTAGCGCAGCCACACGTGCCGCCGCAAGTTCGCGTTGAGCAGCGCGGACGGCACGTACGCGAGCGGCGCGCGCGCGCGCAGCTCCGCGGCTTTGTCGGGGTTCTCCGCGTCGACGATCACGACGCCCGGCGAAGTGCGCCGCGACAGCCACTGCACCGGCCCTTGGAAATTGAGCGGCGCGACCCACACCAGGCGGCCGTTCTCCGACTGCACGTTGTACGTGCCGACGCGGTAGTACGCGCCGAGCTGCCCGACGACTTTCTCGCCGGCGAAGATCGCGGACTCCTCGGGCACGACGCGCACGTGGCGCGGGTCGGCCGCGGGCGCGCCGCTGCTGGACATCGTCGCACCGACAAGGTCGCGCAAGCCGCTCGCGTCGACCACCGGCGCGACGACCATGACGACGGAGAACAGCCCGACGACGCCGATCGCGACGACGAGCGGCCACACGGGCGTGCGGCGCAGCGAGACGATGCGGCGCGAGATCACCATCGTGCGCGCCGCGGTGAGCGACGTGATCACGACGTTGGGCACCAGCGTGAACAGCAGCAGCGTGATCGCCTGCGGGAACACGAGCGGCGGGAGCGCGACGTAGCAGTATGCGCCGGCGAGCGGCACACCGACCGCGAGCCGCCGCAGCTGTCCGCGCCACCACCCGCGCGAGAAGTCCAAGTTTACGAGCCCCAGCGAGAGGAACGCCGTGCCGAGCAGCCAGATCACGCTCGTCGCCCTACGGCGTCCCCTTGCCGCGCGCCTCCCACCGCGTGAACCGACGGGCGGAGGTGACCATGCAGGTCCAATACAGCGGCGCCGTGACGACGCCGCCCAGCTTCTTTTGGTCGAAGCACTCGCACCGCGAGCACGAGCAGTTCGACGTCCGCGCCGACGACGGCTCGGCATTTCGCGTGGTCGACAACGTCACGATCGCGCCGCGCGTCCCCGTCCAGCCGGGCGACCGCGTGACGGTCCGCGGCGAGCTGATCCGCTTTCACCACGAGGCGCGCGCGCCGATCGTGCACTGGACGCATCACGATCCGCGCGGCCGCCATCCCGCGGGCTTCATCACCCTAGGCGGCCACGTCTACGCATGACGACATGGCGAGCGCCATGTCGTCATGCCTGAGACGTGCTAGCGGCGGCCCTTCATCGCCGTGGACTTCTTCGCGGCGCCCTTCTTCGCGCCGGTGCTCTTCTTCGCGGCTCCGGCGGCTTTGCGGGCGGGTGCGGCTTTGCGCGCGGGCGCGGCCTTCGAGCTCTTCTTCGCACCGGCGGCCGACTTCTTGCCGCCCTTCTTCGCGCCGCCGCGGCCCGGCTTCGCCGTGCCGACGGCTTCCTTGAGGCTGCGGCCGGCGATGAATTTCAGCACGCGCTTCGCCGGGACGTGCACCGGCTCGCCGGTCTGCGGATTGCGGGCCATGCGCGCGGCCCGGTCGCGGATCTTGAACTGCCCGAACGGCGTGAGCTGCATCTTGTCGCCGGATTTGAGTACCGAGGTGATCCGGTCGAGCAGCGCCTCGACGAGCTCGATGATCTGGCGCCGGGGAAGCTCGAACTCGTCGGCGAGCTCTCTGGCCAGTTCGTTCTTGGTCATGGGGTCCTTTCGTACACGCGTTTCGGCTCGAGGCGAGCCGTGTTGCCGTCACTATACGCCCAAAAACCCGCATTTCCGGCTATTTTTCGCGTTATTTTTGCGGAAAAAGCTGGTCCAGCGTCACGAAGCGATAGCCGCGCGCGCGGAGCGCCGCGATCACGCGCGGCGTGAGCGCGGCTTCGTACGCTCGGCCGCCCGTGCCGCCCCGGCCCTGATCGCCGTCGTGAAGCACGACGATCGCGCCGTCGCCGACCTGCGGCAGCAGCTTTTCAGCCAGCATGTCGGACGACGCGGCCGGCGACGTTTCGTCGAGCATGGCGCTCCACAGCGCCACGCGCAGCCCGCGCCGGCGCGCGGCGTCCAGCACGGCAGCGTTGCGCGCGCCGAACGGCGGTCGCAGCCAGTGCGCGTGCGTCCCCGTCGCCGCGGCGATCGCGTCATCGGCGTTCGCGAGCTCGGCGTCGAGCGCGCGCGCCGACAACATCGCGTTGAGGTGCGGATGCGAGTCGGAGTGGTTCTCGATCTCGTCGCCGTCCGCGCGCATGCGGCGCAGCAATGCCGGTTCGCGGCGCGCGGCGCGCCCCACCACGAAGAACGTCGCCGGAACATGCTCCCGTTCGAGCACGTCGAGCACGCGATCGGTCACGCCGCGCGCCGGGCCGTCGTCGTACGTCAGCGCGACGACGTGACCCGCGCCGTGCGTGACGACGGGCGCGAACGCACCGCTGCGCGGCGACTCGACCAGCTCGTACAGGCCGAACGATCCGGCCGCGAGCAGCGCGAGCGCCACGAGCGCGCGCAGCGGGCTTATGAGCGTAAGAGCTTCTCCCGGGCCGCGGCGACGGTCTTCTTGAAACGCGGCGGGCCGAACGACGCGAAGTCGTCGACGACTTTTTGATACCGCGGATCGGCGTTCGACGTGGACTGCAGCGTCAGCAGGTTCGGGACGGGCTTGTTCTTGTCGAGGTGGATATGGTACTGCCGGCCCGCCGCGACGGCGAGATATTTCGGATCGGTGAACGTGAACTTGTGCGAGCCGCTGCGGTCGCCGGCGACCTGCGCGACGGAAACGGTGTAGACGTTGTCCGTCTTGCCTTTGAGCGGGCGCGTCTGCAGCTCCCAGATGCCGTCCTGCACGAGCTTTTCGAATGCGAACGTGACATCGTAGCCGGGGATCGGCTCGGTGAACTTCGCGACGCGCGACCCCGCGCGGTTCTCCGCGGTGTACGTCGCGCTCGATTTTCCGTCCACGTTGTCCAGCCGCCACTCCTCGCGCGCGATCGGCCCTTTGTCGTGTGTGATCGCTTGACCGAAGTGCAGTTCGCTGCGCTGCTGGCGAATCTGCTGCACCGCGTGGAAGCGCTGCGTCTCGTCGTGATAGAAGATCTTCCAGCCGACGATCATCGCGATGACGGCCAGAACGATGGCGAACGTCGTGGTGGGGAAGCGGCGCACGTCTTCTACAACCGCGCGCCGCGCGCGGAAGTGTCAGCGGTGCGCATCGAGGACCTGGTTGACCACGGCGTCGGCCGCCTTGTTCTGCTTGCGAGGGACGTGCTGCACGTCGTAGCGCCCGATCTTGCGCAGCAGCGCCTTCGCCTCGGCGTGCAGCGGGATGAGGCCCGGATGCTTGACCCGGTACGCGCCGGTGAGCTGCTTGACGACCAGCTCGGAGTCGAGCCGCACGGTGAGGTCATCGACCCCGCGCGCGAGCGCCGCCTTGAGCCCGCCGAGCAGGCCCGTCCACTCCGCGACGTTGTTGGTCGTGACGCCCAAGAAAACGCCGATCTCTTCGAGCACCTCGCCGTCGTCCGCGTAGAGCACCGCCCCGCCGGCGGCGGGACCGGGGTTACCGCGGGAGCCGCCGTCGGCAAAGAGCGTCGCTTTCACGAGGAAAGGGACAACCACACCGAACGGCACAATACCTCCACCGGCCTCCGTCGGGCAGTAGCGCAGCTTGGTAGCGCATCAGTCTGGGGGACTGGGGGTCGCAGGTTCAAATCCTGTCTGCCCGACCACTAACGACAAGGGCTTGCACGACGCAAGCCCTTCTCGTTTCCTCGCCCTCGTTTGCTTGATCGCGTTCCCGGTCGGTTCCGACGCCCAATCAACACCTACGCCGACGACAATACCGGCCCGGCCGGCCGCTAGCGCGCCGGACTGGGGTCGCGGTTCAAAATCCGGTCTGCTTCGAAACTGAGATACACGAAGATCGCTGCCGCCGTTACCGCGACGATCTTTTGCGCGACGACGTGAATGATAAGACCGTCGGGTGTCGTGAGTATCGGACCCCACTCGAGCAAGGCGGCGTTTCCGGCGAGAACAATGGTCAGCGCTGCCCATGCACCGGCCACCCGGCGAGGCCAAACATGCGAGTACAGCGTCGCGCAGGCTAGGAGCAACGTCATCACCGGGAAGACGCGAAACGCGAGCAGTGAGAACGCGACGTGAAGCGATAGAAATCTGTCTTCCGGCGTCAGCGCGACGCCGATGAACGCCGCGCAAACGACCAACCCGGCGCCGCCGGCCATCCACGCCAATCGGCGGGAGCGAGGCGGTTCGGAGTACAGCCGAATATATTCGGGAAGACATCCTCCCGCGCCGAGAACGACGATGCTCACGCTGAGAAAGAACAGGAGAGCGCCCACGCCATTCGGACGGCCGGCGTACGTAACGGTCATTCCTAGGTCGCTCAAAAAGTTGTGCGCCAACGAATAGCCTGCTGAAGACACGTCCAGAGCCGTACCGCCCGGGTATTGAATCATCGCGCAGAGCGTGAGAAAGGCGGCCACCCCGACCGCCCATCTCACTCGCGAAAATCTCCGCACGGCCGCCGGGCGGTCCCGTGCGCCTACTACTTGCGGTGGTGCAGGATGAACTGATTGCCTTCCGGGTCTTCGCCGAACGCCATGTGGCACACCGGCGTGTCGGTGATCTCGTCGTCGTGGAATTTTACGCCGCGCGCTTTCGCGTCGGACATCGCTTGCGCGACGTCGTCGACCGCGAACATCACGCTGCCGCCCGGGCTTCCTTCCGCGGTGCCGTACAGCCCGAAGGTGCTGCCGTCACCGAACGACCATTCCGCGACCGGGCCGCCGGACATCGTCGGCTCCGTGCCGAGCAAGCCGGTGTAGAACGCCGTCAGCGCCGCGAGGTCCTTCGCCGTGTAATAGGTCGCGTCGACTCCCGTTACTTTCATCGCGATTACTTCTTTCGCCCGGTTTTCTTTGCGCCGCCGCGCTTGGGTCCGCCGACGGCGTCCTTCAGGCCTTTGCCGGCCGAGAACGCGGGGACTCTGCGCGCGGGGATCTTGATCGTGTCGCCCGTTTGCGGGTTGCGGCCGGTGCGCGCTTTGCGCTCGCGCACGACGAAGCTCCCGAACGGAATCAATTGAACTTTGTCGCCGTCCTTCAGCGCGGACGTGATCTCGTCGAGGATCAGATCGACGATCTCGCCCGCCTGGCGCTTCGACAGTTCGTGCTCGTTGGCCAGCGAATCGACGATATCGGCTTTGGTCACTGTCTGGTTGCACCTCACGGGAGCGTCGTACGAAAAACGGCGGCTCACGGTACGCGGCGCCGCTCGCTCGGTGGAGTACGCTTGCACGCCGCCCGCTCCTCCCGTCCGGTGGCCGAAAAACGCGGCGGGCGCGCCGCGCAACGCCGAAAACGCGCGAACGGTTATCAGGGAAGAATGGATCGCATTATCACCGCCTCGGCCGCGCGCGGCACCGTATCGCTCGTGGCCGGGATCACGTCCGGGCTCGTTCGCGAGGCGCGCGAGCGGCACGATCTCGCGCCCACGTCGAGCGCGGCGGTCGGCCGCCTGCTGACGGCCGCGGCGCTGCTGGGCGCCTCGCTGAAGGGCCGCGAGCGCCTCACGCTCCAGATCGTCGGCGACGGCCCAATCGGCGCGCTGACCGCCGACGCATGGAGCACGGGCACGCGTGCGATCGGGGCGCGCGGCTACGCGCGCAACGGGCGCGCCGACGTGCCGCTCAACGCGCTCGGCAAGTTCGACGTCGCGCGCGTCGTCGGCGACGGCAAGCTGCAAGTCACGAAGACCTACGAAGTCGGGCAGCCGTACAGCGGCATCGTGCCGCTCGTCTCCGGCGAGATCGGCGAAGACGTCGCGGCATACCTCGGCAACTCGGAGCAGATCCCGAGCATCGTCGCGCTGGGCGTGCTCGCGGACCCCAGCGGGATCCGCGCGGCGGGCGGCGTGATCGCGCAGGTGCAGCCGGGCGCCGATGACGCGACGATCGCCGCGCTCGAGCGCAACGTCGCGGCGATGCGCGCGGTGACGACGCAGATCGCCGAAGGCGCCGGACCCGACGACCTCGTGCGCGCCGTTGCGGGCGATCTCGGCGTGAAGCTGTTCGACACGTTCACGGTCGCGTTCGACTGCCGCTGCACGCGCGAGAAGGTGGAGTCCGCGCTGCTCGGCCTCGGCAAGGACGAGCTCGCGAAGATCGCGCGCGAGCAGCCGCACACCGAAGCGACGTGCGATTTCTGCGGTGAGCACTACGTGCTCAGCGCCGACGACGTCCGCGGCTTGGCTGAACGCGCTTCGGCCGGTTCAGCCTAACGCGTCAGTGCTGGTGCCCGGTCGCCGGCCCGGCGGCCGCCTCGGGCCCTTTGCTCTGCGCGCCGCCGATGCGCGGGCGGAACTCCTCGACGATGCGGCCGTGGCCAAGGTTGGTGTACCACCAGCCGCACTCGCAGCGCACCGGCGCGCCGTGATCGACCGGATACGGATACACGCGCTCGCAGCGCGGGCACGTGAACGTCGGACCGGCGGTGGCCTCCGCGGGCGTGTAGGTGACCGGGGGCTTCGACGGGGCGTTGTGGGCTGCCATGGTGTGTGCTTCTTCTCCAGATTCTCGATCGCCGCTTACGGCCTGATGCGCACGAACTTGCGCGAGCCGACCTGCAGCACCGCCGGGGCCGTCGCGGTCCACCGGGCGCCGGGGTCGGTGACCGGCGCTCCGTCGACCTTCACCGCGCCTTCGGCGATCAACCGCTGCGCGGCGCGCTTGGACTCGGCGAACCGCGCGGCGACGATCAGCTCCACCAGCTTGCCGCGGCCGTCCAGCGCCAGTTCCGGCATCTCGGCGGGGATCTCGCCGCGCTGGATGGTGCGCTCGAACCAGTCGCGCGCCGCGCGGGCGGCGTCCCGCCCATGGTACAACGCGGTGACGTCCTGCGCGATACGCTTTTTCTCGTCCATCGGCGCCGCGGTGCCGTCGCGCAGCCCGGCCTGGAGCGCGCGCACCCGCTCGCCCGGCCACCATGCCGCGAGGCGCGCGTACTCCGGCAGCACCTCGTCCGGGATGCTCATCGTCTTGCCGAACATCTCGTTCGGCGCGTCGGTGAGCCCGATGTGGTTGCCCAGCGACTTCGACATCTTCTTCTTGCCGTCGAGCCCCACCAGCAGCGGCACGGTGATGCAGATCTCCGGCAACTGACCCGCGTGCACCTGATACGGCCGGCTGATGAGCAGGTTGAAGAGCTGATCGGAACCGCCCAGCTCCACGTCGACTTCCAGCGCGATCGAGTCGTACGCCACGGCGACCGGATACACGAACTCGTGCAGCGCGATCGGAGAGCCGCTCTCGTAGCGCAGCTTGAAGTCGTTGCGCTCCAGCATCTGCGCGACGGTCGTCTGCGCGAGCAGCTTGTAGATGTCGGTGAACGTCAGCTTCGAGAGCCACTCGCTGTTGTAGCGCAGCGTCACGCGCGTCATGTCGAGCACCTTGCCGGCTTGCGCGGCGTACGTCTTCATGTTCGCGTCGATCTGCTCGTCGCTCAGCGGCGGCCGCAGCGCGTTGCGGCCGCTGGGATCGCCGATGCGCGCGGTAAAATCACCGATCAGCAGGATCACGTCGTGACCGTCGTCGACGAAGCGCTGCAGCAGCCGCAGCACCACGGCGTGGCCGAGATGCAGGTCCGGCGACGTGGGATCGAGGCCGAGATACACGCGCAGCGGCCGGCCGCGTTCGATGCGCTGCGCCAGCTCGGCCAGCGTCTCGACGTGATCGCAGCCGTCGGTGAGAAACTCCGCGCGCTCGCGCGCGCTGCGTACAGGTGTGTCGGTCATGCGGAAATCGTCATGCGGTCGGCGAGCGCAATTCAAAGACCGTGACCCCGCCGCCTCCCTCGTCGGCGTTGCCGTAGCGCACGTTCTGCACGAACGGGTGCGCTTTGAGGTATTGCTGCAAGCCTTTGCCCAGCAGGCCGGTGCCTTTGCCGTGGATCAGCCGCAACGGCGACTGGCCCAGCATGATTGCATCGTCGATCCAGCGGTCCACCAGCGGCTCCGCGTCGACGAAGCGCTTCCCGCGCACGTCGATCTGCGTCTGCGCGGTCGACGCCGCTTCGAGCGTCGGCGAAGACGAGGGCGCGGGCTTGTCTCGTTTGAGCGCCGGCCCGCCGCGCCGCCGCAGCTCGCTCTTGGGCACCGTCAGCCGCATCGAACCGATCTGCACCAGCGCGCTGTCGCCGAGGTCTTCGAGCATCGTGCCGTCCTGACCCCACGATGCGACGTGCACGCGGTCGCCGGCGGCGACCGGCTGCGGCGTCTCACCGTCGCGCCGTCGCTGCGGGCGTTCCTCGAGACCCAGCTCGCGGTGCATCTGGTCGAGCGTGCGCGCGAGCAAGTCGGCTTGGCCCGGCGTCACGCGCGGCGCGCGCGCGCCGCGTTCGGTCCGTTCCGCCGCACGCCGTTCGAGCTCCGCGGTGAAACGGCGCAGCGTCTCGGCGAGCTCCGCGTCGGCGCGCTTGGCGAGCTCGCGCCGCTCGCGCTCCAGCGTCTCGGCGCGGCGGCGCGCGTTGTCCTCGAGCGAGCGCAGGTGCGCGCGCTCGCGCTCGAGCTGCTCGCGCTCGCGCGTCGCGCGAATCCGCTGCTCGGCGACGTCCGCGAGCGCGCGCTCGTAATCGCGCTCCTGGTTCGATAGCAGCGCTTCAGCGCGCGTCACCACCTCCCGGTCCAGCCGCATGCGGCGCGCGAGCGCGAACGCGAGCGACTGCCCGGGCGCGCCGACGTCGAGCTGGTACGTCGGCTCGTACGTCTCCGGATCGAAGCGCACGCTGGCGTTCGCGACGTGCGGATGGTCCGCACCGAACAATTTCAGCTCGGTGGCGTGCGTGGTCGCGACGACGCGCGCGCCGCGCTCCAGAAACCGCTCCAGCACCGCGACCGCGAGCGCGGCGCCGGCGTTGGGCTCGGTGCCGCTGCCGATCTCGTCGATGAGGATCAGCGTGCGACCGTTCGCGGCGCCGACGATCTCCGCCAGGCGCCGCAAGTGCGCGGAGAACGTGGACGCGTTCTGCGCGATCGACTGCTCGTCGCCGATGTCGGTGCACACGCGCTCGAAGCTGCCGATCGTCGCCGTGGTCGCGGGCACGTGCATCCCGCACGCCGTCATCGCCACCGCCAGTCCGACGAGCTTGAGCGCGACCGTCTTGCCGCCCATGTTCGGGCCCGACACGATCAGGATGCGCACGTCCTCGTCGAGCTTCACCGACTGCGGCACGGCGCGCTCGTCGAGCAGCGGATGCCGGCCTTCGAAGACGTCGACGACCGCAGCGTCGACGAGCTCGGGCGCGACGGCCTGCATGCGGTGCGCGATCGCGGCCCGCGCGGCGGCGAGGTCGAGCTCGACGTAGACGCCGAGGTCGGTCTCGACCTGCGCCGCTTCCGCTTGCACGAGCGACGAAAGCTCGCCGAGGATGCGCGCGATCTCGACGTCTTCCTGCACGCGCAGCGCGCGCACGCGGTTGTTCGCCTCGAGGCTCTCGAGCGGCTCGACGAACAGCGTCTGCCCCGACGAGCTCGTGTCGTGCACGATCCCTTGGATCTGCCCGGCGAACTCGGCCTTCACCGGCACGACGTAGCGGTCGTTGCGCATCGTCACGATCGCGTCCTGAATCGCGGACGCGTACCGCGACGAGCGCACGATCGCCGCGGCGCGGTCGCGCGCGTCGTCTTGCGCCTGCTGCATGCTGCGGCGGATGCGCGCGAGCGCCGGCGACGCGCGGTCGAGCACGTTGGCGCGCTCGTCGATCGCGTCGGTGACGCGGTTGACGATCAGCGGCAGGGCACGAAACGGCGCACACCGCGCGCGCAGCAGCGGCACCTCGGTCTCCGCGTCACGGATCGCCCGCACGGCCGCGTTCGCGGCGCCCAGCGCATCGGCGATCGCGCGCAGATCACGCGCCGCGAGCGAAACGCCGCGCGCCGCGGTCGCGACGGCTTCGTCCACGTCGTCGATCCGCTGCATCGAGAACCCGGCGTCCTGCTGGAGCGCCCGCATCTCCGACGTCTCCCCGACGAGCCGCCGAACGAGCGCGAAGTCGGTCGCGGGTTCGCACGCCAATGCGCGGGCGTACGACTGCGGCGCATGCGTCTGCCCCGCATACCGCTCCCGGATCCGTTTGAAGTCGAGGACCTCGAGGCCCCGCTCATCGACCAGCGCGCTCACGACCGGCTTTGCTTCGCCTCGGCGCACGGTGGGTCCGTCCGCCAACGCGGCGTCGTTCGGCGCAGCGCGACAGACGTTCGTAAGTGTCGGTAAGCCTCCCGTAGGTCCGCCAGGTTACCGTTTCCGCAGCACATCAGGGAGACTGCCGATCATGCGCGCTGCCGAGCTGGACGACGACCTGCGACCCGTGCGCATCCCGCTGTCGGTGAACGACCCGAACGCGGGCCGCTCGCTCACGCGCTGCGTCGACCGCATCCTGCGCGACGGCCGTAGCGGCATGCCGGTGGTGGTCGAACTGCACGGCACCCACTTGCCCGCCCCGCTGGTCGCCGCACTGATCGAAAATCTCCGCCGCCTGCGCGAGTCCGGCGGCGCGCTCGTCGCCAACGCGGCGACTCCGGGTTTGCGCAACGCCCTCGTGCTGCACGGCCTCGACCGCGTGCTCACCGGCGCCGCGGCTTCACCGCGCCGCCGCCGCGCTGCGCGCGAGACGGCGTGGCCCGTGTTCGCCATGGTGCTCCTCGTTGTGACGATCGCGTCCGTGATGGTCTTGCTGCAGCAAAGCCCCGGCTACGGCGGCATCTGACGAGGACTTTACCGGAACACGTCGATCAACTCACGATTTCCTTGACGATGTCCGAGGCACGCTCGACGATGTCGTCGGGCACCTTGCCGGCAGCGGTTCCGCGGCGAGCTCGCCAATCCAACGATTTCACGTGATGTACCATCACCGATCCCTTCACTCGCAACCCGGCCGGCAACGCAATCTCGAATGCATGGCCTTTCGGCTTGGTAGTGATCGGTGCGATGAATGCGAGACCGAAAACGTGATTGAAGGCCGCCGGCGACAAAACGAGCGCAGGACGCCGCTTCATCTGTTCGCGCCCGGCCTGCGGTTCGAAATCAAGGATGATGAGATCGCCGCGATCGGGCGTCAATCGATCACCTCGTTTCCGATGGCCGCAGCGCTGCCGACCTCGGCTTCCGGTTCGCGGACGGTTGCCAACCACGCAGCAAGCCGCGTACCGTGCCGGCGCTCGACGGCCACGCCGTGATCGATGCGGCGGAGCGTCACGCGATCACCTTCATGGAAGTCGAGATCGCGTGCCAGTGCTGCCGGCAGCCGAACAGTCAAGCTGTTCCCGTAACGAGCGATCTTCGTTTCAGTCATTGTGTATCCAAAAGTATACACGGATTTCACCTTCGATGACAAGCGGCTTGCGAAGGTTGGTGCCGCCGCCTCGGCGTTTTGATTCGGGCTACATCTCGCGACGCCGGGCTCGGCTCCATCGTGATGTATTGGACGATTCGGGGCCGGTCGGCTCGGTTCGGGCTGGCGCCGTGCGGCAGCGCATCGTGCCAGATGATGAGATCGCCCGCGCGGCCCGCGACGGGCACCGCGCCGAACGCGTCGAGATTCTGCTTCTGCGGGTCGGCGCCGGCGGGCAGCGACCGCAACCACGCGTCGAGTCGCCGGTGGAACCCGGGCACGCATGTGAACGCGCCTTGATTCGCCGCGGTATCCGTCAGATACAAGATCCCGTGCACGTTGAAGCGCACCGGCGGCACGAGGTCGGTGTCCCAATGCAAACGCGGTCCCGGAAAGCGCCAGTCCTTGCATTCGGGCGGGTTGAAACCGGCCTGGTCGACGGTCACCCACAGATCGTGCCGGCCCCATAGCTGCGCGAACGCGCGGCGGATGCGCGGCGCCCGCCGGTTCGCCCAAAGCGCGGGATGATGGATCAGCGGCACCCAGATGCTGTGGCCGTTGCGCCGCCCGTACCAGGTGTCGGGATCGCGCAGGTCGGCGCCGGCGAACTCGCAGATCGCCGCCGCGGCCGCGGCGCAGGCCTGCGGCGTGACCGCGTCGTGCAGCACGGCGTAGCCATGCTCGTCCCAAAACGCGACGTCATCCGCCGAGAACACCGGTTCGTCGTCGTCGTTCGGCGGTGCCGGTTCGCCGGCCGCCGCCGCGTTGATGCGCGCGATGCGTTCGGCCGCGATCGAACCGCCGTTACGCGCGAGGATCCAGTGTTCGAAATCGGTGAACGTCGCATCGTCGTGGAACATCACGGCGACCGCCTCCGAGAGATTGAGCTCGAGACCGCGCAGCACGATCTCGTCGGTCGCCCACGCCGCCGCATCGTCGGGCAACGCGCACCCGGCGCGCGCTCGCCGCGCACGGTCCCACGCCGCGCGCAAGTGCGGCACGGCGATCAGATCGCGCGTCCCCTGCATGCGCCCGCTACGCGCCTAACTTCTCCTTGAGCAGCTCCTGCGCGAGCGTCGGGTTCGCTTTGCCGCGCGAGGCCTTCATCACGGCGCCCGTCAGGAACCCGAACACGTTGGTCTTGCCGGCTTTGTAGTCGGCGACGACCTTGGGGTTTGCCGCGAGCACCTCGTCGACGATCGCCTTGACCGCACCGCGGTCGCTCACCTGCGCGAGCCCTTCGCGCTCGACGACCGCTTTCGCCGAACCGCCCTCGTTCCATAGGGTCTCCAGCACCTGCTTCGCCGCTTTGGAGTTGATCGCGTTGGACCGCGTCAACGCGACCAGCTCGCCGACCGCTTCGGGCGTCACCTTGCCGTCGGCGACGTGCGTGCCGCTCTCGTTCGCGAGCCGCGACAGATCGCCGAGCACGAACGCCATCACGGCGTTCGCGTTGCCCGCAGCCGCCGCAACGGACCGGTCGAAAAACACCGCGAGCGCGTGGTCGTCCACCAGCTGCGTCGCGCGCTTGGAGTCGAGGCCGAAGCCGTCGACGTAGCGCACGTAACGCTCGAACGGCGTCTCGACCAGCGTCGCGCGCACGCGCTCGACGACGTCCGGCGTCACGTCGAGCGGCACGAGGTCGGGGTCAGGGAAATAGCGGTAGTCGTGCGCTTGTTCTTTGGAGCGCTGGCTGTGCGTGACGCCGGCTGCTTCGTCCCAGCCGCGCGTTTCCTGGATCACGCGACCGCCGCTCTCGACGACGCCGATCTGGCGCGCGATCTCCGATTCGGTCGCGCGCCGCAAGCTGCGGAACGAGTTGATGTTCTTGATCTCGGCTTTGGTGCCGTACTCGGTGTCACCGCGTAAACGGATCGACACGTTGGCGTCGCAGCGCAGCGAGCCTTCCTCCATCTTGACGTCGCTCACCCCGAGCTCGCGGAACGTGCGCGCGAGCATCTCGACGAACGCGACCGCTTCGTCGGCGCTGCGCAAGTCGGGTTCGCCGACGCACTCCATCAGCGGCACGCCCGCGCGGTTGAAGTCGATCAGCGACGACGTGGAGCTCGCGAGCCGGCCGTCGGCGCTCGCGTGCGTCGACTTGCCGGTATCCTCTTCGATATGGATGCGCGTGAGGCGGCATTCGCCGCGCGAACCGTCCTCGAGCCAGTAGCGCACGACGCCGCCCTGCGTGAGCGGCATGTCGTACTGCGAGATCTGGTAATTCTTCGGCATGTCCGGATAGAAATAGTTCTTGCGGTCGAACTTCGAGTGCTCGGGGATCGTCGCGCCGAACGCGAGTCCCGCGCGGATCATGTGCTCGAGCGCCGTCGCGTTGGGCACGGGCAGCGCGCCCGGCAGCGCAAGACACACCGGGCACACCTTCGTGTTCGGCTCGCCGCCGAACTCGTTCGGGCAGCCGCAGAACATCTTGCTCGCGGTCTTCAGCTCGACGTGGCACTCGATGCCGATGACGGCTTGATATTTTGAAAGGCGCTCCGGCCCTGCCTCCGCGCCCCCCACGCCTTCGGCGTGGGGCCCCCCGTTCGAGCGCGCGCTCTCTGTTGTGCTCATGCGAGATTCCCCGTGGGCGCGCGCAACGACATGCTGCTTTCTGCCGACCCGTTCAGAATCGACGGCGTCAGTTTCTCAGCGTGTCGGGTCGCGCGTTCGTAGGCGTGCGCGATGCCCAGCAGCGCGCGCTCCGCGAACAGCGGGCTGGTGAGCTGCAGGCCCATCGGCATCGGGCGCGTGCCGTCTTCGGGGACGGCCGCGCCGCACGGCACCGACAACGACGGCAAGCCCGCGAGCGACCCGGGGATCGTGTAGTAGTCCATGAGGTACATCGTCACCGGATCGCTCTTCGCCTTGAAACGGAACGCCGGCGACGACGCGGCCGGCGCGGCGATCGCGTCGCAGCGCTCGAACGCGCGCGCGAAGTCCTCGGCGATGCGGGTGCGCGCCTTCTGCGCCTTCAGATAATAGGCGTCGTAGTAGCCCGACGAAAGCGCGTACGTGCCGATGAGGATGCGCCGCTTCACCTCCGGGCCAAAGCCGGCCGCGCGCGTGCGCTCGTACATCTCGCCCACGTCCGCGCCGTCGACGCGCAGGCCGTACCGCACGCCGTCGAACCGCGCGAGGTTCGACGAGCACTCCGCCGGCGCGATCAAATAATACGTCGCCAAGCCGTAGTCCGCGGTCGGCAGCGACACCTCGACCAGCTCCGCGCCGAGCCGCTCGACGTCCGCGTACGCGGCCTCGTAGCACGCGCGGCTCGCGGCGTCGAGCTTGTCCAGGCCGAACTCCTTCACGATACCGACGCGCACGCCGCGCAAGTCCTCGCGCAAGCCGTCCGCCGTCGGTTCGACCTCGCGGTCGACGCTGGTCGCGTCCAGCGGGTCCTTGCCGGCGATCACGTCGTACGCCAGCGCCGCGTCCTCGACGCTGCGCGCGAACGGCCCGATCTGGTCGAGCGACGACGCGAACGCGATCAGCCCGTAGCGCGACACGCGGCCGTAGGTCGGCTTGAAGCCGACCACGTTGCAGAACGCCGCCGGCTCGCGGATCGACCCGCCGGTGTCGCTGCCGAGCGACAGGGTCGCGGCGAAACCGCCCACCGCGGCGGCGCTGCCGGCGGAGGAGCCGCCGGGGACGCGGTCGAGGTCGAAGGGGTTGCGCGTCGCCGCGAACGCGGAGTTCTCGCCCGACGATCCCATCGCGAACTCGTCCAGGTTGGTCTTGCCGATCGGGAGCGCGCCCGCGTCGAGCAGCCGCTGCACGGCCGTCGCCGTGTACGGCGCGACGAAGTTCTCGAGGATCTTCGAGCCCGCCGTGGTGCGCGTGCCGGTCAGGCACATGTTGTCCTTGAGCGCCACCGGAACCCCGGCGAGCGGCAGCCGCTCGCCGGCAGCGACCCGCTCGTCGACCCGGCGGGCATGGGCGCGCATCAGATCCGGCGTGAGCTGGAGATACGCCGCGAGGTGCGCGTCGGCGCGCTCGACGTGAGGAACAAGGCGCTCGGCGACCTCGGCAGCCGAGACGGCGCGATCGTTGACCGCACGGGCGATCGCCCGCGCGGAGTCTTTGACCGGGTCCACGCTAGCCTTCCTCGGCGATGATGCGCGGCACCCGGAAGAACGGCCCCTGCCGCTGCGGGGCGTTCGCCAGCGCAGCCTCCTGGGACAGCATCGTAGCCGGCCGCACGGCGTCGGCGCGCTGCACGTTGCGCGAGGGGACGACTTGAGCGGTCGCCGCTACGTCTTGGGTATCGAGTTTGGCAAGTTCATCGACGTGCGTCATCAAGTCGCCGAGCTGCGGCCCGAAGGTCGCGATCTCGGCGTCGGTGAGCGCCAGGCGCGCGAGGCGCGCGACGTGGCGGATGTCGATCCGGTCCGATGGCATGACCCGTGCGCGTTCGCGTCTCATGCGCCCGGGTCCGTTCGCCGAAGATGACGAGGTATGCCGCGACACGCGGTGCACTTTCTTTACCGTGCGGGACCGGCCGGAAAAGGGTTGACCGCCTCGCGTGCGCTATCTTGGTTCTGGCCATCTCCCCAGCTAGGGGTCATTTTTTGTCGAGAGTTTGCACCCGCATACCGCTCGCGGTTTTCGCGCATTTACCACTTGCCATAAAGGCGTCATCACGATGAACACGCGTGCCGTAGCGTTCGGCTCGGTCCTCCTTCTGGTCGCGAGCGGTATCGCCGCGTGCAGCGGGGGAGGCGGCGGCACCACGACGCCGGTCACGGCGCCGACGACGTCCCCGCTCGAAGGGCCCACGGGCACGCTCACGCTGACGGTCCCGCGCAACACCGACGCCGCGAAGCGCGCGCCGCTGTTCGTTTCACCGAACTCGTCGGCGATCGTGGTCACGGTCAAGACGGTCAACGGCCAGCCGCCGACCACCACGCAGGTGCCCGTGAACCCCACCACCACCGCGCTGTCGACGGGCGCCGGCGGCAACTGCGTCGTCGTCCCGGCGGGCGAGACGTGCACCATCAAGATCCCGGCACCCACGGGCACGGTGGTCTATCAGTTCGACCTGCTCGACTCCGCCTCGCCGGCGCACAAGCTCGCGACGAACACCGTCACGTTCACGATCGTGGCCGGCTCGACCAACCCGAGCTTGTCCGCGCAGCTCGACGGCATCGTCGCGACGGTCACGCTCACGACGCCGCATCTGCAGCCCGGCACCGCCTTCTCCGGCCCGATCACGGTCAAGGGGTTCGACGGCAGCGGCGCGCAGATCGTCGGCCCCGCGCCGTACGCGTATCCGTTCACGCTGACGGACACCGACACGTCGAGCCACACGAGCTTGACGTGCAACGGCGTCACCGGCAAAACGTGCACCGTCACGAGCCCCAACGACGTCGTGATCCTGAACTACGACGGCGCGAACATCCCGTCGTTCTCCATCACCGTGACGACGGTCAACGGGCCGCAGCCGATCAGCGGCGGCGGCACCGTCCAGGTCGGCAACAGCCCGACGCCGACGCCGGTCCCGACTCCCACGCCGACTGCGACGCCCACGCCGACGCCGACGCCGGCCGCGACGGGCACGCCCACGCCGACCCCGACGCCCAGCCCCACTCCGGCTCCGGGCGCGATGTCCGCGTCGCCGAACACGGTCACGATCAACCAAGCCGGCGGCACGCAAGACTTCCACATCCTCGAGGCCGGGTACACCGGTCCGTTCTTCGAGTCCGACAACTGCGCCGGCAACGCAACGTTCTCCAGCGGCGCAGCCGGCGGACCTGACGCGCTCTACACGGCGACCGGCCTTGCCGCGGTCACGTGCGACGCCGTCTTCACCGACAACCACGGCGGTTCGACCTCGGTCCACGTCGTCGTCACCACCAGCGGATTCACCATCCAGAGCCACAAGCGCACATGATTGCCACCATCACGAACCCTCGCAGGAGCACTATCCCAATGCGTAAGATCTTCGCCCTACTCGCCATGATGGCTGTTGCGGGCTGCGGTGGTGGCGGCGGCGCCAATACCGCCCCGGTCCAACCGATTCAACCGATCGCGACCTCCGCGCCGCAAAATAACCTCGTCACGCCCACGTTCACGCTGAACTTCGGATCGAAGACGGGCTCGAGCACGAGCCGCGATCCGAAGTACATCGACGCCACGAACTCGAAATCGGTGTCGATCACCCTCGTCAGCACCAACGGTACGCCGACGACGGTGACCAACCCGACGGTCACGACGAACATCACCCCGCCGTGCGCCCCGTGCACGGTCCCCGGGCCGCCCTCGCCGCCCGGAACCGACCGCTACACGGTAACCGTCTTCGACGCGAACGCCGGCGCAGGCAACGCGCTCTCGACCGCGACCAAAGACTTCACCATCGTGGCGGGCTCGGCGAACACCGGCCTGACCATCGTGCTGTTCGGCATCGTCAAGTCGTTCAGCGCGGTCGGCGGCATCACGTCGCCGAACGCCGGCACGACCCCGGCGGACACCACGCTGACGGTGGCCGCCCTCAACGCCGCCGGCGGGACGATCACCGGCACGTACGGCGACAACAGCACCGGCGCGGGCTACATCGGCAACCTCGCCTTGAACGGCACTCCGGTGACGGTCACGATCAACGAGACCAACGCGCTCGGCGCGACGCTGGTCGCGGGCGGCGGCGCGACGCAGAACTCGACGACGAGCGTCACGCTGCACAGCGACGCCGACTCCGTGAAGCTGCACTACGCGGGGCTCGCGGAGAACGTCAAGACCATCACGGTTGCGGCGACCGGCGCCACCAACCAAACCGCGAACTTCCAGCCCACCCTGCAGCCGATCACGCCGGCGAGCGGTACGGAGATCGACCTCTACGTCGACAGCACGACGGGCGGCACCGGTTCGTCCGGCACGCAGAACTTCACCGAAGCGGGCTTCACGGGCGCGACGTACCAGCAGAGCTTCAGCTTCACGTTCACGCCGACCAGCGGCTTCGTGACCCCGTGCAGCCAGATCGCGACGATCGCTCAGGGTACGGCCGCGAACGTCGGCAAGTTCACGGCGACTGCTCCCACCGCGGCCACCCCGCCGGCCGCCGGCAGCTGCGATCTCGTCATCAACGACAACCTGACTCAGGGCGGACACACGTCGACGGCCACGACGGTCGTCACGTACACCACGTCGTCGGTCAGCGCGAGCTCGAAGCACCGCAAGCAATAGATCCCATCACTTGCCGCCGCAATCCGCCTCGCGCGGGTTGCGGCGGCTCTCGCCGTTCGGCCCGGGCACGACGGCGGCGACCTTTTCGGACCCCGGATGTCTCGTTCAGCCGCCATGCGGCTGAGGAATGGTGCCCATGAATCGGCTGCTCCGTAAAAAGTCTTTCTTCTCCGTGCTCGCGACCGTCGCGGCCGTATCGCTTGCCGCATGCGGCGGCGGCGGCTCGCACAGCAGCACGCTGATGCCATCCGCGCCGGTTTCCAGCACCGCGCCCGAATACACCGGACCGCTCGCCGACGCGACGTTCCGCATCACGATCCCCGTGCCCACGACGAGCGCCAAGGCCCGGCGTCCGGACTACGTGTCGTCGTCGACGACGAAGATCGTGTTCACCTTGAACAGCGCGACGATCGCAGGCATGAGCGGCGCGACGCTCACGGCGTTCAACACCGCCAACCTCGGCGCGAAGGCGGTAACGCTCAACAGCGCGACCTGCCCGGGAACCGGGCCGTGGACGTGCACGCTCAAGATCAAGCTGCCGCCGGGCACGGACAACGTCACGATCTCGGCGCAAGACGGCTCGAGCAACATTCTCTCGCAGCAGGTTCAGAACTTCGTCGTCGTCGTCGCGACGGCGAACTCGTTCAGCACGACCCTCGACGCGAACGCGAACACGATGACGATCGGTACGACGTCCGGCTTCTGCTCCGGAAGCTTCAACGTCTCGCCCGGTGGGACCGTCCCGACCGTGGGAACCGCGACGCTCACCTTCAACGCGTCGTATACGGACCTCGCCGGGAAAACGATCATCGCGCCGGGACGACCGATCCTCAGCGTCAACGGCCACACCGACGACAACGGCGGATTAGGCTATACGATCGTTGGGACCGGCGGCAACGCGAACGTCAAGGTGAACCAGTCGACGCAAAGCTACACGCTGCAGGCGACCACCTCGACCACGAGCGCAACGATCAACGTCGCCGCGACGCCGGCGAACACGAACGGCTCCCCCACCGACGGGCTCGTCTTCAACAAGACCCTGACCTATACGTTCCAGAGCGGCCCTGCGCCGCCGGCGAGTTTGCTGGCCGTGATCGAGCAAACCGGCGCCGCGGCAGGCAAGATCGATCTGTTCACGCTCTCGCTCGGCGCGAGCGACACGTTCACGGCGGCGTCGCCGTCGACGCTTGCGAGCACGAACCCGGGTGCAGGACCCGACGTCGACTTCCCGCAGGACCTGCTGTTCGATCCCAATGCAGATATCTTGATCGCCAACGGCGGCGCCGGTAATCCCGACTTCGGGAACTTTGCCTGCGTCCCGGCCGGTGCGATCACGACCGGCGCCAACGTCGCGACCGTGCTCACGAACAACATGAACGATCCCGCATTCATCGAGCTCGGCACCGACAGCAGCGTCGCGCTCGGAAACGTGCCTGCGGCGTCGGGAACGAAGACCCCGACCTTCGTGCTGAGCGGCACCTACACGGCCGCGCCCGCCAGCCGTACGATAACGAACACGGACTACCCGGGCCTCGGTGTGACGGGCTTGGTGGCCGTCCCTACGAGCGGGACGCATCCGGCGGGCAGCTATGCGGTCACGATCACGAACGGTACGACCACGTCGCACGTCGTCGTGAAGCATCCGGACAGCACGGTCTTGCAGATCGACAACGTCCACCTCGTTGCGCCGTCACTCGGCATCGACACCAATGCGAGCCCGAACCAGCTCGTCGCCGCAAGCAAGAACGGTGCGAACTCGTACATCAACTTCTTCAACCTGCTGACCGGCGCGCTCGTCAAGCAATTCGTCATCCAGGACACCGGTTGCTACAACAGCGGCGCGACGCCGTACGCAGGGTGCCCGCCGAACACGGCGTCCGGATCGAGCAATATGAAGGCCGACGTCACCGCCGTCTCATCGTCCGGCTACGTCGCGGTGTCGGGGATCACGGCCACCGGCGAACCGGAAGTGCAGGTGTACGACAACACGGCGAACCGCAACCCCGTCGGCGGACCGATCCCGTACGACGCGACGACCACGCCCGGCGGCGCGACCTTCGTCTACGGGACTGCGACGATCATCGTCCACGCGTTGCGGTTTATCACCCCAACGAAACTGCTGGTCTCGCTGCAGTCGGATTCGGCGGCCAAGCAAGGCATCTACATCTACGACGTCACGACGCTCGCAGCGCCGTGTGTGTGCTACGACCTGAACGCCAACCAGTACCCGAACAGCCCGAAGCAGACAGGCTTCCAACAACTCGGCAACAGCCCGCTTTCCGTTGCATACAAACCCTAACCGGTAGAGAGAGGAGTCGATGGGTAATCCTTATGTAGGTGAGATACGCATGTTCGGGGGTTCGTTCGCCCCGGCCGGGTGGATGACGTGCGACGGTCAACTTCTTCCGATTTCTGAAAACGAAACGCTGTTCAACTTGATCGGCACGACATACGGCGGCGACGGGCAGTCGACGTTCGCGCTGCCCAACTTGAGCGGACGGCTTCCCGTCCACCAGGGCACCAGTCCCAACACCGGTACGACCTATACCATAGGCGAGCTGGCCGGCACGCCGTCCGTCACCCTGACCACGCAGCAGATGCCGAGCCACAACCACCCCGTCATCGCCGACAACAACAACGCGACGACGATCAATACCGCGCCCGCCGGCAACGCGTACGGAAACGCGACCCCAACGACGCTCTATTCGGCCACCAACTCGCTGCACCCGATGTTCAACCTTCCGGTGCAAGGCGGCAGCCAGCCACATGAAAACATGATGCCGTATCTCGCGATCACGTTCATCATCTCGCTGTTCGGCGTCTTCCCGAGTCCGACCTGATGTCGAATCCATTTGTATGCGAGATCCGCATCTTTCCGTTCAATTTCGCCCCGAAAGGGTGGGCGTTCTGCGCCGGACAGTTGTTGTCCATTTCGCAGAACACCGCGGTCTTCTCCCTGCTCGGCACCTTTTACGGCGGTGACGGAAAAGTCACGTTCGCGCTGCCGAACCTCGAGGGCAGCGTCGCGTTGCACACCGACCAGTATGCGGGCAGCGGCCAATACCCCCTCGGTTCGCAGAGCGGTTCGGACACCGTCACACTTCTGACCTCCGAGATGCCGGCGCACGCGCATTTGGTGCAGTGCGACACCAACGCGCTGAACACGTCCTTGACGAGTCCGAGCGCCAACGTGCCGGGCAACACGTCGCCGAAGCTGATCTACTCGGTGACCACCACGCCGAGCGCGCAGATGAGCCCTGCCATGATCGGGGTCGCCGGCGGCAGCCAGCCGCACAACAATCTTCAGCCGTACCTCGTCCTCAACTACTGCATCGCGCTCCAAGGAGTCTACCCGCCGCGCTCGTGAGCGCAGGGTAGCACACTTCATGGTACAGAAAGGATGACATGAGCACGCCGTTTTTGAGCGAGATCAAAATCTGTTCGTTCAACTTCGCCCCGAAGGGGTGGGCGCTGTGCAACGGGCAGCTGCTGCCCATCAACCAGAACCAGCCGCTGTTCGCGCTGCTCGGCACCACGTACGGCGGCGACGGCCGAGTGAATTTCGCCCTCCCCGAGCTGCGCGGCAAGGTCGCGATGGGCGTCGGCCAAGGGCACACGCTCGGCGAGCGCGGCGGCGAAGAGAACCACACGCTCACCCAGGCCGAGATGCCGGCGCATATCCACGTACCGCAAGCCGATCCCGCCGCCGGAACCGTGTTCAACCCGATCAACCACTATCCGGCGCTCGCCGCGCCGAATCAGATCTACTCCGCACTCGGCGGCGGATCGCAGGCGGTGGCAATGAATCCGGCGATGGTGGCGAACACCGGCGGAAGCCAGGCGCACACCAACATGCAACCCTACTCGGTCCTGAATTTCGTGATCGCGCTCCAGGGAATCTTTCCGAGCCAAAGCTGACGCTCCGGCTTGGGGGTGCCGGACATAACCCACGATCTCCATAGGAAAAGGTAACCACGTGAAACGCGCCCCCTTCTTGGGAACCGCCGCAGCGACGCTACTCGCCGGCTGCGGCGGGTCCCATGTAATGAGAGCGCTCCCGGGTGTCGCTTCGAACCCCCTCGCACCCTCCGGAAAATTCAGCGGAAAGCTGGTCCCGGCAACAGCCGATCCGATTCCGGACAACGTGTTGAAAAACCCGATCGTCGGCGAAGCGTGGCGCTTCGACGGAAGCGCCGCGCCGCCGGGCTGGGTGCTCGCGCAAGGCCAGACGTTGCCGATCGCCGGGTACGCGAAACTTTTCTCGGTCCTCGGCCATTCCGCGCGAGATCACGCAACCACGACGTTCGCGCTGCCGAATCCCGGCTACGGCTTCATCGTCGCCGCTGCCGGGATGGTTCCGACGAGTCCCGCGATGCTCGCGCTGTCAGCCCGGCGAACATCACGTGTCGCCTCGATGGGACCGGACGCGAAGCCGCACGGGATGATGCGGATCCTCTCCGCGAAGCAGCAGGCGATCGAAGACAAGCGCGCCGCCGCGATTCGCCAGTCGCAGCACGCAGCCGCCTCAGCGATTCGCGTGGGGCCGTCGGTGGTCCAGCGGCTTTCGCCGGAGTTCGCCGCGCGCATCGATCGCGTGCAAGAAGAGGCGCGAACCAGCGTGCTGGCGGCTTTGAGCGGCGCGAACCAGGCACGCGTCACGGGACTCACCGATGCGATCCTGGCGCGGCGCACGACCGTGCAACAGGCGACGGTCGAGATGGCCTCGGCGCTGAGCGGAGGCGAGGCCCGCGCACTGCTCGAGATCTTCGACGGCACGCAGCGCGCGCTTCGCACGGGATGGTCCGGTATGGAGCATCCCGACCCGCAAACGGAAGCATCGCGGTACGTCATCGCGATTGCGTTCACACGCGACCAGCTGCGCGCACTGCGGACGATGGCACAAAGCGACTGACGCCGAAAGCCCGCAGCATGGGGAAAATCGTCAACTTCCATCTTCCCGCCGACGACGTCGATCGGGCGGCGACCTTCTACCGCGAGGTGTTCGGGTGGGAGTTCGCGCCCTTCGCGGGCTCGCCGGTCCCCTATCTGGTCCACGAGGCCGCGGAGAACGGCGCCGGCATTCCGGGGGCGATCACGCGCCGGCAGCACATCGTGAAAGCGCCCACACCGACGATCGAGGTCGACGCAATCGATTCAGTGATGCTCGACATCGCGATGAAAGGCGGCCAGCAGGGGCGCGTCGATGACATCCCTGGCCTGGGGCGCTTCGGCTATGCCATCGACTCCGAAGGCAACATCATCGCGCTCCTGGAGCGCGGCTCCGGGAACTGACGCCTGGCCGGGCGGCGCCTGCCCGGCCTACCCGGTTTTGTGTATGGAGCCCCTGGTTCCGACGCGGTAAGGTCGAGCCAGGAGGAACCCTACATGAACAAACTCGCGGTCGTCGCAGTCGCCGCCGGCCTGACCGCCGCCTCGTGCTCCGGGGGCCGCGGCATCTCGGCGCTGCCGCCTGGCGCGGCCGTGCACGCGAGCTCAGCGGGAGCCCCCAGCACGCTGGGCGCCCGGACCACGCGGCCGCGATCGCTCGCGGCGGCGCCATCCGGCTGGGCCAACACGGCAACGGCGGCGATCCTTCCGGCAAACGCCGCCGACCTGGGGCAGCTGGACCGGGCCAGGACCCTCAACGTCGTGCTGGGGCTCCAGATGCGCAACGTCGACGCCGTGAAGTCGGCCATCGCGGCCGGCCAGCGGATGTCCCGCGACGCGTTCATGAGCCAGTACGCGCCCGCGCCGGACCAGGTGAGCGCGGCGGTTTCCTATCTCCAGGCGCAGGGTTTCAGCAACGTGCGCGCGGCGCCCAACAACATGCTGGTCACGGCGAGCGCGCCGGCCGCGACGATCGAGAAGGCGTTCAACACGGCCCTGCACGGCTTCAGCGTGAACGGCAAGCCGTATTTCGCAAACACGCAGCCGGCGTTCGTGCCGAGCTCGCTCGGTGGAAACGTCGTTGCGGTGCTCGGGCTCACGAACGTCCCGGGCTTCAAGGCAGGCCCGCTGCAGCATTCGCTCTCACCGCAGGATGCGATCTTCCCGCGGCAGAGCCAGCCGACGCCGTGCACGCAGAACGTCAACGGCACGACGGGAACGCCGGTGTGCCCGCGCTTCTACGACCCGCAGACCTACAACATCACCTACGACGCGACGCGGGTGACGGCCAGCGGCACCGAGATCGCGGTCTTCGCGGTCGGCGATCCGTCGATCGCGATCGCCGATTTCCACGACAACGAAGCACGTTTCCAGCTCTCACAAATCCCGGTGAACGTCATCAACGCGCAGCCCGCGACGGCGGACACCAGCGGTAACGGCGAGTGGACGCTCGACATGACGTACTCCCAGGCGATGGCGTGGGGCCCGAATCAAATCGACCTCTACGTCGCCGGTTCGTTCGCGTTCAGCGATCTCACCGTCGCGCTCAACCGCTGGGTCAGTGACAACACGGCGCCGGTGATGAACGCGTCGGTCGGCGGCTGCGAAGTGTTCCCCTACCAGACGGGCGACATGCTCGTCGGCGACATGATCCTGATCGAAGCGGCTGCGCAAGGGCAGACGCTGTTCGCGTCCACTGGTGATACGGGCGGTTATTGCGGCCTCGCCGGCGTTCCGCCGAACGGCGGCGTGGGCGGCGCGCCGCTGGTCGAGTACCCGGCCAGCTCGCCCTACGCGGTTGCGGTGGGCGGCACGCAGCTCTTCAGCAACGTCGACGGCACGTACCTCGGCGAGCAGGCATGGCAGTCGGGCGGCGGCGGGATCAGTCAGTTCGAGTACTCGCCCGCGTGGGAGTCTCCGGCGCAGCCCGTCGGGACGACGCCTGCCGGCTACAGCTTCCGCGGCGTTCCCGACGTCGCGTTCGACGCGGCGCTCGAAACGGGCGCGCTGCTGTGGGAAGGCGGCACGCAATACATCACCGGCGGAACGAGCCTTGCCTCACCGCTCGCCGCCGGAACGTACGCCCGCATGCAAGGGCTGCACGCGAACACCCTCGGCTTCGCCGCACCGCTGCTCTACCGCACGTACGGTTCCAGCACGCCGCAGCAAATCGCCGGCGGACCGCCGGCGACCGAGCTGATCGGTCCGTTCCACGATGTGCTCCAAGGCACCAACGGCTTGTACACCGCGCTGCCCAAGTACGACTACACGACGGGCCTCGGCAGCATCGACGTCGCGCGCCTCAAGGCCGCGTTGCAGTAAGGAATCGATACGATGAAACGCCTACTCGCAATCGCACTGACCACCGGCTTGGGGACCTCGTCGTGCGGCGGCGGCATGATGAGCCATTTGCTCCCGGGCAGCGGCCCTGCGGCCAGCGCGCACGGGCGCGCGGCCCAAGACGTCATCGTCGCGCCGGCCGGCTGGTCCGCGACCGCGACGCGCGGCGCGACGATCGCGGGCGCCGCCGACCGCGGCGCGCTGGCGGGCTCCGCGCCGATGACCGTGCGCGTCGGCCTGAACCTGCACAACGAGGACCAGCTCAAGTCGCTGATCGCGGCGCGGCAGCGGATTACGCCCTCGCAGTTTGCCGCGCAGTTCGGCCCAACCGCGAGTGAGGTGCAGTCGGTCGTCAGCTACCTGCAAGGCCAGGGCTTCAGCAACGTCCAGACCAGCGCGCAGCTCGTCAGCGCCGACGGCACCGCGGCGCAGGTCTCGAAAGCGTTCAACACATCGCTCGAGTCCTTCCAGCTCGGCGGCGCGACCGTTTACGTGAACACGCAGCCGGCATTCGTGCCGGCATCGCTGGGCAACGTCGTCAGCGCGGTGCTGGGGCTCTCCAACGCCGCCAAGATGGCCGTGCGCCCGAACTTGCAGCGGCCGCACGCGTCGTGCTTCCCCGCGGCAGCACCGACGGGCCAGTGCACGCCGGCGTTCGACGCCAAAGACGTGCAGACGTTCTACGACGCCGGCGCGGCGCCGACCGGCTCGGCCACCACGGTCGCCGTCATCTCCGAAGGCGACGTGTCCGGCACCGTGAGCGACTTGCGCTACGCCGAAAACAAGCTCGGGCTACCGCAGGTTCCCGTCAACGTCGTGAAGGTCGGCCTGTCGAGCCCGGACACGGCGGGGGTCGTCGAGTGGGACCTCGACACGCAGAGCTCCACCGGCATGGCGCAGAACGTGCAGGCGCTCTACCTCTACGATACGACGTCGCTCAGCGACTCCGACATCGCGAACGCCTACAGCAAGTGGGTCGGCGACAACGCCGCGCAGCTCGGGAACTCGTCGTTCGGCGAGTGCGAGTACCAAGCATGGCTGGACGGGGCGATGAAGGTCGACGACAACTTGTTCATGCAAGCCGCGGCGCAGGGCCAGACGATGTTCGTGTCGACCGGTGACACCGGCGCGTCGTGCGCCCTCGCGCCGACGAACGGCGCGCCGATGTCCGGACCGCCGATGGTGGAGTATCCTGCCGCGTCGCCATACGTCGTGGGCGTCGGCGGGACGACGGTTGTCTCGAACGCGTCGGACTCCACCTACGACGGCGAGGTCGCGTGGAACGCCGGCGGCGGCGGGCTGAGCCAGTTCGAGAATGCGACGGCGTGGGAGAAGCAGTCGCAGATCCTGCCCAGCGGTCCGGCCGTGACGAACCTGCGCGGCTTGCCCGACATCGCGATGGCGGCGGACGCCTTCTCCGGCGCGTACAACGTCTACGGCCCCAACATCCCCGGAGTCGGCGACTGCAGCACGGGCTGCGCGATCGGCGGCACGAGCGAAGCGTCGCCGCTGGCGATGGGCGCGTACTCACGCCTGATGTCCGCGCACGGCAACGCGCTCGGCTTCGCCGCGCCGCAGCTCTACCATAACTACGTCGCGACCCAGGGCGCCGCGACGACAGTGCAAGGTCCGCCTCCGACGCAGGCGTACGGCGGGTTCCACGACGTGATCACGGGCGCCAACGGTCCGTACACGGCGCTCCCCGGCTACGACTACACCACCGGCCTCGGCACGCTGGACGTCACGCTGATGAGCGCGCAAATCGGCACGTAGCTCAACCGTCACCCTGACGGAGTCAGCCGCGGCTGAGCCTGGCGAAGGGTGCGCCACGATCGTCACCAATAGCGGCGGTCGTGGCGCATGCTTCGACGGACTCCGGCGTGACAAGAGAAACGCCGGTCCTCATCGGCACGAGCGGCTGGACGTACCGCGACTGGCGCGGTCGCTTCTATCCCGAGAAGCTGCCGCAGCGCGAGTGGCTCGCGTACTACGCCGAGCGCTTTCCGACCGTCGAGCTCAACGTCACGACGTACCGGCTGCCCAAGGAGCACGACCTCGCGCGCTGGACCGCGGTCCGGCCCGGCTTCGTCTACACGATCAAGCTGAGCCGCCTTATCACGCACCGCAAGCGTCCCGGCGAGCCGCGCGCGTTCGTCGACAACTACATGCGCGCGATCGCGCCGCTGGAGCCGCACGTCGCGAACGTGCTCGCGCAGTTCCCGCCGTGGTTCGCGCGCGACGACGACGCGCTGCGCGGCTTCGTCGACACGCTGCCCGCGCACCACCGCTACGTCGTCGAGTTCCGCGACCCGTCGTGGTATCACGATGCGGTCTACGCGCTGCTGCGCGAGCGCGGCATCTCGCTCTGCCTGCACGACCTGCAGGGCAGCATCGCGCCGCGCGTGGTCACCGGGCCCGTGCTCTACGTTCGCCTGCACGGCCCCGTCCGCGCGTACGCGGGCTCGTACAACCGGGCGAAGCTCGCGGCGTGGGCCGAGACCATCCGCGCGCTCGCGCCGCAGGTGGAAGCGGCGTTCGTCTACTTCAACAACGACGAGAAGGCGTACGCGCCGCGCAACGCTGCGACGCTGCGCACGCTGCTGGGCGTGTGAGCGGCGGCCGTCACCGCGCCGCCGCGCGCAGCGCCGCGTACGGAGCGTCGAGCCACGCTGCGGCGAGCCGGTCGATCTCGCCGGACGGATCGGCGTGCTCCGCGCGAGCATCGCGGCGGCCGCCCACGTCCTTCGTGTCGACCGCTGCGACCTGACGCATGCGCTCGGCGTCCGCAGCCCCGGCGCGCACGCCGAAAAAATCCAGCAGATGCGAGAAGACGGCGTCGGGCAGCGCGGCGTATTCGACGAACGCGGAACGGCCCGTCCCGGCGCACCGCAGCGCCGCTTCGCAGAACGCTGCCACGACACGGGCGGCGTATTCGTCCGGCGGCATGGCGGAGCCCGTATCGTAGCCGAGGCCGAGATACACCGGGTCGATCGTGCCGAGGATCGTCTCGGCACCGCGCGAGCGCGCCTGCGAGCGCAGCACGGCGCGCGGCTCGCGAAACACGAAGACCCACGGCACGCCGGGAAACGCGCGCGCGATGAACGGCAGCTCGAGCACGTGCCACGCATGCCACTTCACGAAGAGCCGTCGTTCGGCGTTGCGCGGCTGCGCGAGCGCGCTCACCATGGCGCGCAGCCACCCGATGAGCGTGTCGTCGTCCACCCGGCCGCGCAGCCGCAGCAGCGCATCGAGCGGCTGCGGCTCGGAGAGCACGGTCGTGGCCGAAAGCCGCGCGAGCATCTGCGCGATCAGCGTGGAACCGCAGCGCGACATGTGGAACACGAAGCCCGCCGGCGCGACGCCGGGCGCCTTTGCGTGCAGCGCGTCGAGCGCCGCGAGCGGCGTGCGGCGCCCGAACGCGAGGTTGAACGGGTGCTGCATCGCACGCTCCGCGGTCGTCTCGAAAAAAGGGTCGGCGAACGGCGCGTCGACCAGCGCCCAATCGATCTCGCCCGTCTTCACGCCGACGCGCACGGGCGTCCAAGCGCGCAAAGCGGCGACGGCTAGCGGATCCAGCGGAGCGTCCATGCTTGCCCGCCGCGCGCGATCGCGGCTTCGAGCTCATCGCGCGTCACGACGATCCCGAGGCTCGCGGCGAGCGCGGTGACCTCGTCGACGAACCGCGCGGGCTCGATCCGCCGCAAGCGCCGCGCCAGCTCGGCATCCGCGCCGACGCGGGCGCGCAACGCCTCCAGCCCTTCCTTCGACACGCGTTCGCGGCTACTGCTCGACGAAATCCGGGTATTCGGTCTTCGCGTACGGGTCGTCCGACGGCCACTCCGGGATGCGGTCGTCCCACGGCGTCGCCTCGCGTTCGGGCAGCGTCACCGGCTCGGCGTCGGCTTTGTGCAGCGTCACCAAGGTCTCGACGTGGCCCGTCTGGGGGAACATGTCGAACGGCTGCACCACCCCGAGCGCGTACCCGCGCTTGGCGAGATACGCGAGGTCGCGCGCGAGCGTCGCCGGGTTGCACGAAAGATACCACACGTTGGCGACGCCCGCGTTCGCGATCGCGTCGAGCGTCGCCTCGTCGCTGCCTTTGCGCGGCGGGTCGAGGAACACGATGTCCGCCTCGTCGAGTGCTTTCTTCCCGTCTTTGTGAACGATCGCGCCTTCGACGCGGCCTTCGACGAACCGCACGCGGCGCTCCACGTCGTTGAGCGCCGCGTTGTCGCGCGCCTCGCGCACGGCTGCGGGGTTTTCCTCGACGCCGACCACGCGCGCGCCGCGCGAGGCGAAGAAGATCGCGAACGTCCCCGCGCCGCAGTACAGGTCGACGACGTTGCGCTCCGCGGTGAGCCCCGGCGCGAGGAAGCGAAAGATGCGCCCGACCATCTCGCTGTTGACCTGAAAGAACGACGCCGGCGACACGCGGTAGCGCACCCCCTCGATCGTCTCTTCCATCTCGCGCTGGCCCCAGACGTACATCATCTTGCGTCCGAGCACCGCGTTGGCCGTGCGCGGCTCGAACGAGTTGGAGATGCCGACCACGCCGCGCACGCGCCGCGCGATCGCCGGCGCGCGCTCCTTGACCGCGGGTGACTGGCGGTCCGTCGTGATCGACAGCACCGCCTGCCCGGACGCCGCGCCGGCGCGCACGATCGCGTGCTTCGCGCCCGCGAACGCGTCGCGCGCGTCGGCTGCCCGCGCCGCGTCGTAGAGCCCGCCGATCGCGGCGTCGAGCTGCGGCAGCACCACCGGACACGAGTCGATGCGCACCAGCGCGTGCGAGCGCGCTTGGTAGAACCCGAACGAGGTCTCGCCGGCCGGCGGGCGGTCGACGACGAGCGCCATCTTGTTGCGGTAGTTGCGCGGGTTCGTCATGCCCACCGGGCGGCGCACGTCGGCGTCCGCGAAGCCGCCGATCCGCCGCAGCGCGCTGCGCACGATCTGCTCTTTCCACGCGAGCTGCGCGGGGTATTCGAGATGCTGCACCTGGCAGCCGCCGCACACGCCGAACACGCCGCAGAACGGTTTGGCGCGCATGGGCGACTGGGACTCGTACGCCACCACGTCGCCGACGGCGTACTTCGGCTTCACCTGGGTCACCCGGACGCGCGCGCGCTCGCCGGGGAGCGGTCCGGTGACGAAGACCACCTGGCCGTCGACGCGCCCGACGGCCTGACCGTTGGCGAGCAAATCCGTGAAGCGGACCGATGCGACGACGCCGGGCACCAGGCCGGGCGTCGCGCGCCGGCCGGGGGCGGTGGACACTTAGCCCTGCTTCTTCTCGTCGAGCGTCTTGATGAGGTGGTTGGCCTCGTCGATGAGGGCTTGGATGCGGTCGGCCGTCTCGTCCGACGGCGCGTCGTGCCGCAGCGCCACGCGCACGGCGACGATACCGACCGCAACCGAGAGTCCGGCGATCGCGAGGCCGATCCCGGTCCACATCAGGCTGCGGCCGACGGCTGAGTGCCGGCGGCTCGGTTCGCTCGTGTTCGCGGCGCTTGGGGCGGTCGTGGAGTCGGTCACGCCCGGACGTTTCGGCGGGGCGCGGTGTTTTCCGTCAGGCCGCGGCGGCTTCCGCGTCGCTCGACTCGAGCTCGCGCTTCTCCGCGCCCGAGATGATGCGGCCGAGGTCGAGCAGGATGATCAAACGGTCCTCGATCTTGCCCACGCCGCGGATGTACTCGGTGTCGACGCCGGTGAGCATCTCGGGCGCCTCCTCGATCTGGTCGACCGGCAGCCGCAGCACTTCGGAGACCGAGTCGACCACCATGCCGACGCGCTTCGTGCCGATCTCGGTCACGACGATGCGCGTGTTCTTGGTGTGCTCGGCGCGCGGCATCGCAAAGCGCGTGCGCAGGTCGATGATCGGGATCAGCTGACCCCGCAGGTTGATCACGCCTTCCATGAACTGTGGTGCGCGCGGCACGTGCGTGACCGCCACCATGCGATTGATCTCCTGCACCTGCGCGATGTCGACGCCGTACTCTTCGGAACCGAGCTTGAACGAGACGACTTGAATGTTTTCTGCCATGATTAAACTCCGGAAAATTCGGCGCGAGTAACTTTTCCCGTGCCGCGCGCCGCAGCGACGAGCGAGTGGACGTCGATGATGAGCGAGATCGAACCGTTGCCCAGGATCGTCGCGCCGGAGATGCCGGCGATGCGGCCGATCACGTCGGACAGCGGCTTGATGACGATCTCTTGCTCGCCCTGGAACGAGTCGACCACGAGACCGACTTGGCGCCCTTGCAGGCCGACGATCACGATCATCACCTTGTCGGGATCGCGCGGCGCGTCGAGGCGGAAGAACTCCGCGATGCGGATCAGCGGCACGACTTGGCCGCGCAGCGTGATGACCTCGCCGCCGTGCACCGTGCGCACGTCGGACGCGTCGATGCGCTGCGACTCGATCACCGCGTCCAGCGGGATGGAGTACAGCTCGTCGGCGACGTTCACCAGCAGCGCTTGAATGATCGCGAGCGTCAGCGGCAGCTTCATCGTGAACGTGGTGCCTTCGCCCGGCACGGAGTCCACGTCGAACACGCCCTTGAGCCGCAAGATGTTTTTCTTCACGACGTCCATCCCGACGCCGCGGCCGGACACGTCGGTCACCGCGTCCGCGGTCGAGAAGCCCGGCGTGAAGATCAGCTCGACGATCTCGCGGTCGCTGAGCCGGTCGGACTCGGCGATGAGCCCTAGCCGAACGCCTTTGGCGCGCACGCGCTCGAGATCGATTCCGCCGCCGTCGTCGGAGATCTCGATGATAACCTGATTGCCTTCGTGGTACGCGTTGAGCTTGAGCGTGCCCTGACGCGGCTTGCCGTTCGCCTCGCGCACGTCGGGCGGTTCGATGCCGTGGTCGACGCAGTTGCGCACGAGGTGCATCAGCGGCTCGCCGACCTCGTCCACGATCGTCTTGTCGAGATCGGTCTCGGCGCCGGCGATCTGGAGCTGGATGTCCTTGCCGCGCGCCTTCGCGAGATCGCGCACCATGCGCGGGAAGCGGTCGAACACCTGCCCGATCGGCACCATGCGCACCTTCATGATGCTCTCTTGGATCTCGTTGGTCGTGCGCGCCAGCAGCGCGGACGACTCCGAGAGATCTTTTGCCAGCGTGCCGAGATCGCCGTCCGCGCGCGCGCCGCCGCCGAGTTGGCGCCCGAGCGTGGCGGCGATGTCGGAGATGCGCGTGCGGTTGATGACCAGCTCGCCCACGAGGTTGAGCAGCAAATCGAGCCGTTCGATGTCGACGCGAATCGTCTGATTCTTGCCCACGCGCTTCGCATCGGCCGCGGTCGCAGCCGCAGCCGGTGCGCTCGCCACCCGCGGGGCCGCAGCGGGCTGCGGCACGGCTTGCGCCGCGCGCTGTACGAAAGTCGGTGCGGCGGCGCCGACATCGCCGTCAAGAAACGCATCAACGGCAGCCTGCGCCGCACCCACGTCGACAGCGGTTGCGGGAGCCGCGTCGAGCGGCGCCGCGACGGCCTCCGCAGCGGCGGAGGCCGAGGCCGCCAAGAGGCGTTCGACGTCGGCTTGGAACGCGGCGACTTGCGCGTCGTCGAGCGGGGTGAGGTCTTCGTCGGCTTCGAGGTCGGAGCGCGGGCCCTCGATCGCCTGCGCGGTCGAGTCATAGACGGCGGCGAACGCGTCGAGCCGGTCGACATACTCCTCGACGCCGGTCGGCGTCTCACCGTCCGCGACGGCGGCGCGGACGAGCGCCGTGAGGACGTCGCGGCCTTCGAACAGCAGGTTGATGCCGCTCTCGGTGAGCGGCATGCGGTCCTTGCGCAGCAGGTCGTACACGTTCTCGAGCTTGTGCGCGATCTGCTGGACCGCCGCGAACTCCAGCATCCCGGCGCTGCCCTTGATGGTATGCAGCGCGCGGAACAGCGACGCGACGATCTCCGCGTCGATCGTGCCGCTGTCGACGAACCCCTCGAGCCGCAGCAGATCCGCGTCGATGGACTGCAGCAGCTCATCGGTCTCGTCGCGGAAATACTGGACGAACTCGGACCGGTCGAAAAACTCCTCAGACACGCCTCTATCTACCTATTGAGGGCGGATCGGGCGAAGCCCGAACGCGAAGGCTTCGCGAAGCGAAGCCACCTATTCGACGCCGAAGACGGAGAGCAGAGGTTCGAGCGACCCGGTCTCGGGGATCAGGATGAACTGGCCGGACACGCCTTTTTCCTTGTCGAGGAACTGCGACTCGATCAGGAACACGTCCTGATCCGGCAGGATCGACATCAGCGTGCGGAACGCGGCCTGCACGGTGCCGTACGACAGCGTCGGCACCGACGGCAGCAGGTTGATTCCCGTCAGCGAGATCAGCGCGGTGAGGTACGAGCCGGCGATGATGTTGCCGAGCTCTTTGAGCGTCGAGTCGACGATCGAGTCGAAGATCTGGATGTCGCCGATGATCCGCTTGATGAAGACGTTGGTGAACTCCATCGCCTGGTCGCGGTCGAACAGCACGACCATCTGCCCGGGCGCGTCGCCGCGCACGTACATGTGCAGCGCGGCGATCTGCCGGTCCGCGGCGCCGATGCGCGCGGAGAGATCGCGGAACTTGAGCACGTCGATCGTCGGCTCGGACAGCTTGACCGTGGTGTTCAGCAGCTGCGAGAGCGCGGTCGCGGCATGGCCCGCACCGATGTTGCCGACCTCCTTGAGCGCGTCGCGCTGAAGGTCGTTGAGCGTCAGCGTCGGCACGTCAGGCGAGCACTTTCTGGATGGTCTCCAGGATCTTCGGCGGCTGGAACGGTTTGGTGATGAACGACTTCGCGCCGGCCTGGATCGCCTCGACGACCAGCGCCTGCTGGCCCATCGACGTGCACATGATGATGCGCGCGTCGGGATGGCCGGCGACGATCTCCTTGACCGCGGAGATCCCGTCCATCTCCGGCATGACCATGTCCATGGTCACCAGATCGGGGTTGAGCGCGTTGTACTTCTCGACCGCCTCGACGCCGTTCTGCGCCTCGCCGACGATCTCGTAGCCGTTCTTGCTCAAAATGCCTTTGATCATCATTCGCATGACGACCGCGTCGTCGACGATGAGAACTCGCTTCGTTGACATGCCGTTCCGTGTGCTCCCTAAGCCAAGCCGCGGTTTCGCCGTTCGGCTTGCCGCTTGTTGATGTAATCCGTGATCGCGCGGTCGTCCGCCGGCTTCACCGCGTTGAAGCGAAGGCCCAACGATATCTTCTTCGACGATTCGATACCGGAACTTCGCACGACCTCACCGATCAGCACGAGCGGCGGTGCCGCGGGGTTGACGGCGAAGCAGGTTTCGAGGTAGGTTCCGCGCCTGATGTCGCGGTCGACGAGCAGCGAGGCGCCGGTCCGGCTGATGTCGGTGAGCGACGCGCGCTCGAACTCGCCGCTGCCGCGCCCGCCCGGCGCGTAGCGCCACCGCGCGGTAACCGTCACGGCGAGGCGCACGGCCTCGCGCTGCTGCGCGCCGGCGAATACCTGCAGCGCCTCGATGCGCTCGGGGATGGCGAACGTCGCGATGCCGGCGCGCAGTGCCACGCACTTGGAGGCGAAGCGGAACTTGCCGACGGCGTTCTCGTAGGTGAACACCCCCGTCGCGCCGGTGCTCGTTCCCGGCAGCGCGACGACGGCGAGGTTGCGGTCGGTCAGCGTCTCGATGCACACCGAGCCGCGCGGGCCGTTGCCCGTCATCGTCAGCTCGACGAAACTGTTGAGCTGCGGCAGCTTGAGCTTGAGCTGATCGGAGAGCGTTCGCGGCCGCAAACCCAAGATGCCGAGCACGGGTTAGACCCCCGCTCCGACGGGCTCGAGCGATTCCTCGGTGGTGGACACTTGGCCGATCGACTCCACGCGCAGGCCCGGCGCGATCTCGCTGTACGAGAGCACGACCAGCGACGGCGCGGCGCGCTCGGTGAGGCGCTTGAGCGCGAGGCGCGTGCCGGGCGACGTGAGGACGATCGGCTGCAAACCGCTCTGCTGCGCCTCGGTGATCTTCTTGGTGAGCGACGCATAGATCTTCGCCACGGTCCCGGGGTCGAGCAGCGCGTACGCGTCCTCGCCGCGGCGCACCGCTTCGCCCAGCAGCGTCTCGAGCCGCGGGTCGACCGTGATCACCGACAGCAGGCCGTTCTCCGCGTACTCCGCGCAGATGTGGCGCGCCATCGCGGAGCGCACTTTTTCGGTGAGGTAGTCGATGTCTTTGGACGCGCGCGCGCCGTCGGCGAGGTTCTCGAGGATCAGCAGCAGGTTGCGGATCGGGATGCGCTCGCGCAGCAAGTTCTGCAGCACGCGCTGCACCTCGCCGACCGTGAGCAGGCTGGGGATGAGCTCGTCGACCACGACCGGGTAATGCTGCTTGACGTTGTCGAGCAGCGCGGACGTCTCTTGACGGCCCAGCAGGTCGGGTGCGTGCGTCTTGATGATCTCGGTGAGGTGCGTCGCGATGACGGACGTGGGGTCGATCACCGTGTAGCCCGCCATCTCCGCGTCGCCGCGCGCGCTCTCGGCCACCCACAGCGCGGGCAATCCGAACGCCGGTTCCGTCGTCGGGATGCCGTCGATCCCGCTGACCGCGGTGCCTGGGTTCATCGCGAGCAGGCGCGACACCATCACCTCTGCGCGCGTCACTTCGAGGCCGTAGATCTTCACCACGTACGTCGACGGCTTGAGCTGCAAGTTGTCGCGCACGCGGATCGGCGGCACGACGATGCCCAGCTCGCGCGCGGCGTGGCGGCGGATCATCGTGATGCGCTCGAGCAGGTCGCCGCCTTGCGACACGTCGACGAGCGGGATCAAGCCGAAGCCGATCTCGAGCTCCATCGGATCGTACGACAGCAGCGGCACGACGGATTCGGCGGGCTTGACGGCGGGTGCCGACGACGAGCCGGCGATGCCGGGCACGCCCGCCTGGCCCGCGATGCCTCGCGCACCGGGACCGGCCTTGGCGGCCTGCGCCTTCGCGAGCTTGCGCCCGCGGATTGCGAGCGCGATCAGCACCGCCGCCAGCGGAAGCATGAACAGCGGCGGCAGCCCGAACATCCCGAACAGGATGAGCAACCCGGCGCCGATCGCGAGAGCGCGCGGCTCTTGCACGAGCTGGCGCGTGAGATCGTGGCCGAACGAGCCTTCCGACGCGGCGCGCGTCACGATGATGCCGGTCGCGGTCGAGATGAGCAGCGCCGGGATCTGCGTGACGATGCCTTCACCGATCGTCAGCAGCGTGAAGCGCTGGAGCGCCTCGACGAATGGCAGCTTCAGCTGAAGCATGCCGACGACGAAACCGCCGATGATGTTCACGAACACGATGATCACGGCCGCGATCGCGTCGCCGCGCACGAACTTGGACGCACCGTCCATCGCGCCGTAGAAGTCGGCGGCCCGCTGGATGTCCTTGCGGCGCTGGCGCGCCTCGGCTTCGGTGATCAGGCCCGCGTTGAGGTCGGCGTCGACGGCGAGCTGCTTGCCGGGCATCGCGTCGAGCGTGAACCGCGCCGCGACTTCCGCGACGCGTCCCGCGCCGTTGGTGATGACGACGAACTGGATGATGATCAGGATCGCGAAGATCACGATGCCGACGGCGTAGTTGCCGCCGACCACGACGTTGCCGAACGCTTCGATCACCTGGCCCGCGTAGCCGTGCAGCAGGATGGACCGGGTCCCGGTGATGTTCAGCGACAGCCGGAACAGCGTGACGATCAGCAGCAGCGTCGGGAACACGGAGAACGACAGCGCGTTCTCCGTGTAGAGCGTCACCAGCAAGATGATCAGCGCCAGCGTGATGTTCACCGACAGCAGCATGTCGAGACACCACGGCGGCACGGGCACGATCATCAGCACGACGAGCACGACCGAAGCCGCGGCCACCCATGCATGGGAGGTCGAGGCCAGCCGGTCGAGCAGGCTCGGGCGCGCGGGAACGGCCGCTGCCACTAGGTGACGGTCCTCACGTTAGTACATTCATCGGCCGGAGCGGCGCGAGCCGTGAGGTGCGGTGACGCGACCGCGATCGCCTAGGCCGATAAACCGGGCGATCCCTGAGTCGGACGCCCCGGCATCCTTGGGACGGAAGCCACGGGGCCCACGGCGGCGCCGCGCGGCAACCCTTTCAGGACATTCACTTCCGCCGGAGGGGTGTTCGGTTTTGCGAGGAGGTCTCGTGGGCCGTCGCTCTACCTTCGCACGATTTGGCGCGTCCTTCGCGCTCGCGCTGGCCAGCCTGCTGAGCTCGGTGGGGTCCGGCGCCGCGCAAACGGCACCGCCGCCGCGCGCGTTCGGCACCCCGCCCTCGGGCGAGATCCCGATCCTCTTCAACGACGAGCACGTCTACGCGAAACCGGACACGCTCCGCGCGAACCGGGTCCTAGCCGCGCTGGTCCGCAACGGCGTGATCCTCGTGCCGCTGCGCTCGATGTTCGAGCAGCTGGGTGCGACCGTGTCGTGGGACGAGGCGACCCACACTGCCGACGTGTCCAAGCCGGGCTCCGACGTGAAGGTCACCCTGGGCAAGCCCGTCGTCGTCGTGAACGGCGAGGACCGGCCGCTCGACGTCGCGCCGGCGATGTACCACGGCACCGTCGTCGTGCCCGTGCGCGTGATCTCCGAAGCGATGGGCGCCTACGTCCAATGGATCCCGGACCGGCGCGTCGTCGTCGTGCGGATGCTGGCATCACCGGTCCGGGCACCGCCGCCGCCCACGCCCGCCACGACACCCCCGCCGACACCGGTCCCGCCGCCCGCGGCGACCCCGGCACCGACGCCGAGCCCGACGCCGACACCCCGGCCCGTCGTGCACGAGACGTTCGTCGCCGGCGACTTCCTCATCTCGCCGAAGCTGTACAACGAGGCGAGCCCCGGGAACACCGCGACCGGTTCGTACGACCTGCGCGGCGCCGCCGAGTTCTCGCTGTTCGGGTTGCCCGCGATGATCGAGGGCGATTACCGGCACTACAGCTTCCAGCACCTCGCGAACCAGGTCGCCGGCGCGTGCGCCCCCGCGACGCCGGGCGTCACCGGCTGCGGCACGGTCGTCGGCAACCAGGTGTACAACACCGGTTTGTGCCCGTCGGCGACGGACCCGGGCTGCGTCACCGTCGCCGGCTACCAGAACATCATCGCGTTCAACGGCCTCGGCCAGGCGTACGTCGCCGGCTTCCAAGGCCAGGAGAACGAAGGCGACGTCCGGCTCGGCGTGCGCGTCTTCGACCCGCGTGTCTACATCGGCGCCGGCTACATGGCCAAGACGTACAATTACCTCGGCTACCCGCGCATCTCGGGCGCGGGGTTCGGCGTCACGAAGCTGCCGGATCTCGACACGCCGTTCTCGCTCGAGGGCAGCGCGTGGTACTATCCGTCGCTGTCCGGCAGGTACACGTATCCGACCTCGCCGTTCCTCGGCGCGCTGTCGGGGACGACGATCCCGTTCTCGTACGCATACTGGAAATACCGGGCGGGCGCGACCCTCAACCTCGGGCATTCCGGCATCTTCATCGGCGCCGGATATGCGGGCGAGCGCGGGAACGCGCGCAGCAACGCACCGGCCAACACGACGGTCAACGGACCGTACGCCGGGCTAGGAGTGCACTTCTGATGCGAGCATCGCGTTTGGCGCCGGTCGCGCTCGCGGCGGCACTCTCGGCTTGCAGCGGCGGCGGCGGAAGCGGCGCACCGGCCGCGCCGATCAACGCGCCGTTCGTGCCGAGCACGGGAACGCTGGCGATCTCATTCACCGTGGCGACGACGATTGCGCCGTCTGCCGGCGGGTCGTCGGCGGCGCGCACGCCGCGCTACGTCTCGCCCGGCACCGCGTCGCTCGCGGTCTACGACGGTGCGACGCTGATATACGTCGCGAACGCGTCCTCGTCCGCGAATCTCACGACGGTGTACGCGAACCCGGCGAGCACGGCGACCGTCGTCTCGGGCTCGTGCAACTCCGCGAGCCCGCCGACGTGCACGATTACCGTGCAGGCATCGCTGGGCGCGCACACGTTCGGGTTCGTCACCTACTCCACGCCGCAGACGAGCGCGAACACGTCGACGGCACCAACGTTCACGGGCGTGATCCTGGCCGAAGGGGAGCTCGCCGTGACGGTCGCTTCGGGGACGAACGCGGCGCAAACGATCGCTCCGCTCGGCGTCGCCGACCGCGCCTTCTTCACCGGGCCGGTCCTGACGCAGCGGCTGAACGGAAACGGGGCGCTGGTCGGCATCATCGGGACCACCTACACGATCCAGTACGCGATCGACGACGCGGCCACCGTGACGAACGGCTACCAGATCGTCCAACCCGGCGCCTACGACAACGGGCCCGTGACGATCGCCGAGACCGACGGCAACAACATCGTCACGATGACGCCGGTCTCGCAAAGCACGCCGCCGGCGTCGGCCGGGCTGCAATCGTTTACCGTGACGTGCCAGAACAACGGCACCGCGACGATCACCGCCGCCGCGAAGAACAAGCCGAACACCGCATACGCATCCGGCCTTACCTATTCCGCCACGAACTACCCCACCGGTACGATCGGCACGACGACGCTGCAATGCGTGCCGAACTCGGCTACACTCCCCGTCACCGTCCAATAAGCGAGCCTCACGATGAAAGCACGACACCTCGCCGCACTCGCCTCGGCGCTCGCGGTCGCCGGCTGCGGCGGCGGCGGATCGACCAACGCCGGCGCGCCTATGACGCCTTCGATCCCGGTCGCGACCACCGCGCCTCCAGCAATGGGCGCGGTGCCGATGACGATCGCGATCCCGCGCAAGTCGTCGTCCGCGACGGCGCGCACCGCACGATACTTTTCGCCGAACACGGCGGCGATTGCCGTGTACGACGGTGCGACGCTGATCTACGTCGCGAACCTGTCGCTGGACAGCCAGACCCCGTTCGCCACCGTGTTCGCGAAATCGGGCAGCACCACCGTGGCGCCAGGATCGTGCACGTTCACCAACGCCACCGCGACCTGCACGCTGACGATCACGTCGACCATCGGCGCGCACAAGTTCGACCTCGTGACGTATCCCCACGCGCAAGGACAGCAGCAAGCGCAAGCGCTGACGCGCACGGTGTCCGATACGGGTACGCCGCCGACGTTCACCGGCGTCATCGTCTCCGAAGGGGAGCTGGCCGTGACGCTCAACCCGGGAACGAATCCGGGGCAGACGCTCACGATGCTCGGCGTCGCGGACAAGGTGCTCTCGGCGGGCCTCGGCGAGGCGGCGTACCAATCGGTGACGACGTTCGGATACCGGATCGAGGACTCGACGAACTCGCAGATCGTGCAGCCCGGCAACGCGTACGACAACGGCCCGGTCACGATCACGGCGTCTCCGGCCGGCATCGTGACGATCGCCCCGACCTCGGTCTCCACGCCCCCGGCGGCACAGGGCGACCAGAACTTCACCGTGACGTGCGCCAACAGCTCGGGCGGGACGGTGACGATCTCGTTCAATGCGGGCACGCACCCAAACGCAACATACGCGTCGGCGCTCACGTACTCGACGAGCAACTATGCGGCCGCGGTGATCTCAACGATCCCCTTCACGTGCGATCCGGCTTCGGCGACGATCCCGATCACGGTCCAGTGATGGAGGCGATGATGAGAACAGCACGGCTCGCGGCACTCGCACTGGCCGTCGTGGTTGCGGGCTGCGGCGGCGGCGGTGGCGTCGCGCCGGCGGGTTCGGCACCGACCGGTTCAGCGGGGCCGCCGGCGACGATGTCGCTGGCGATCTCGATCCCGAACCCGAAGTCGACGAGCTCGGCCGCACGCGCGACGCGCTATGTGTCCGACGGGACGGCGGCGCTCGCCGTCTACGACGGGGCGACGCTGCTCTACGTCGGAAATTTGTTCCTCACGCCCGGTCCGGCGTTTTCGACGCTCTACGCGAAATCCGGTACCACGACGGTCACGCCCGGCGATTGCGTCAAGGGGAACCTGGCGATGACCTGCACGCTGACCGTCACCACGACGGTCGGCCCGCACACGTTCGGATTGACGGCATACGGCGATTACCAGGGCGGCGTCGTCCTGCCCGGGAGTGCGCAGCGCACCGTCCTCGACACCGGCACGCCGCCGACGTTCACCGGGCTCATCCTCTCGGAGGGTGAGTTGTCCATGACGGCGGTGGGTGGAACGAACCCCGCGCAGACGATCACGCTGCTCGGCGTCGCCGACATCGCGCAGTGGTTCGGATCGCAAACGGCGTCGTTCAACCAGACCGCGACCATCGGTTACGAGATCCAAGACGCGCGCTCGGGGCAGATCGTTTTACCGGGCAGCACCTACGACAACGGGCCCGTGACGATCACCGCGTCGCCGAGCGGCATCCTGACGTTCACGCCGATCACGCAAACCACGCCGCCGGCCACGAACGGCTCGCAGACGTTCGACGTCAAATGCACGTCGGGCAGCGGCGGGGTCGTCACGTTCACGGCCAGCGCCGGAACGCATCCGAACGCGACGTACGCATCGGGGCTGACGTACAACTCGAGCAACTACTCGAACGGCACGCTGAGCACGCGCACGTTCCGGTGCTTCGGAAGCTGAACGGCAAGCGATTGGCGGCAGGGGCGCGGTCGCAACCGGCGCAGTGACGGTGGATGCCCGCGCTCGACCTGCACAATCCTGAATTTCGCGCTTGGATCAAAGAGCGTATCGAGTCGCAACCGTACTGGTTTCACCGCATGCGCGTGTACGATGGGCTGTGGACGCCCGGCTGGTCGGACCCCACCACCACGAAGCTGCCGTTCTATGGGCTTCCGGAGCGGATGGACCACATGCGCGTCCTCGACGTCGGTTGCGCGGAGGGCTTTTTTTCGTTCGAGGCCGAGCGCCGCGGCGCGGGCGAGGTGGTGGCGATCGACTCCTATCCCGGCTCGCTCGAACGCTTTGCCATCATGCGCGACGCGCTCAACAGCAACGTCAAGGGATACCTGTGCAACGTCTACGATCTGTCAGCGAAGACGTTCGGCACGTTCGATCTCGTGATGTTCTTCGGCGTGCTCTATCACCTCAAGCATCCATGGTATGCGCTCGAGAAGGTCAATCGCGTCTGCGCCAACACGATGCTGCTCCAAACGCTCGTCGCCGACGATCCGCGCACCGTGAACGATTCGCTCGCCTGGTTCTATCCGTTCGGCATGGAGAGCGGCCCCGCGGACGCACCGATTTTGGATCCGACGGTGTTCTGGATCCCGACGCCCGAATGCACGAGGAACCTCGTGCGCGCCGCCGGGTTCGCGACGGTCGCCGACGTGACCGACGACCCGGGCAAGCCGTTCGCGCTCCGCGCGATCGTCAGCGATCCGAAACCGTCGACCACTCCGGATCCCATGACCGCGCCGTGGTCGTGATCTACGCGATCGACTTGTTCTTGAGCTTGTAGACGAACGCAATCACCTGGGCGACGGCCGAGTAGAGGTCGGGCGGGACCGGCGAGTCCAGCTCGACCTTCGCGTACAGCGTGCGCGCGAGCGGCGGGTTCTCCAGGATCGGCACGTCGTGCTCCTTGGCGAGGTCGCGGATGTGCTTCGCGATCAAGTCGGCGCCCTTGGCGACGAGCACGGGCGCGTCCATCTTGAGGTCGTCCCACATCAGCGCCACCGCGAAGTGCGTCGGGTTCGTCACGACGACCGTCGCCTTGGGTACCGCGGCCATCATGCGCTTGCGCGCCATCTGGCGCTGGCGGTTGCGCAGCGCCTGTTTCGCCTCCGGATTGCCTTCGGACTGTTTGTGCTCGTCCTTGACTTCGGTCTTCGTCATCTTGAGCGACTGATCGAGGCGGCGCTTCTCCCAGACGTAGTCCGCGAGGCCGAGCGCCAGCAGCAGCATGCCGACCTTCAGGCCGATCCCGTAGACGACGCCTTCGACGGTCACGATGATGTCGTGCGGCGACGCGTGCGCCAGCGCGTAGAGCATCGTGAGGTTGTCCTTCACGCCGAACCAGCAGATCAGCACGACGATCGCGAGCTTGAGCAGCTGTTTCGCGAGCTGCACGAGCGTCTGCGGCGAGAAGAAAATGCGCTTGAGCCCGCTGCCCGGGTTGAGCTTGCTGAACTTCGGCACGATCAGTTGCGGCGAGAACAGCAGCCCGAACTGGAGCACGTTCGCGACGACGGCCAGCACGACGCCCGACGCGAACGCCATCGCGAGCAGCGGCGTGTACGGCACGATCGAGCGCATGAAGAGGCCCCCGATCGAGCGGATCGTGAGCTCGTCGTGCGAGCCCGCGTGGCCGAGCGCGACCATGAACGCCTGCGCGCCGGCATCGATCGCCGCGAGGAACCCGAGGTGCAGCGAGATGACGATCGCTAGGAAGATCGCGGAGCCGCCGATGTCGTGAGAGCGCGGGACCTGCCCGCGCTGGCGGGCCTCGCGTTTTCGTTTCGGTGTGGCCTTTTCGGTGGCGTCGGGACGGGCCATCGCGTTACGGCGTCGCGCTCGGCAGCGGAGAGGGCGAGGCGGGCGCGCTCATCGCGCGCAGGACCGTGTCGAGCTGATGCGTGGACGTGTCGACCAGCGCCGGGAACACCGCACCGAGCAGCGGCAGCGACACGATCAGCATGATGAGCCCGACGGTGATCTGGATCGGAAAGCCGACGACGAACACGTTCATCTGCGGTGCGACGCGCGCCATCAGCCCCAGCATCACGTTCACCAAAAACAGCGCGACCGCGACCGGCGCCGCGATCTGGAACACGATGAACAGCGACTGCGCGAAAAAGCGCACGACGTCGCCCGCGACGAGCTCCGGCGCGCCGGCGAACGGCAGCGGCACGAGCTGGAACGAGCCCGCGATCCCGGCGATCAGCGCGTGGTGCGCGTCGGCGGCGAGGTACAGCAGCGTCGCGAGCGCGAGCTGGAACTCGCCGATCACGGTGACGCTTTGCGACGTGAGCGGGTTGATGACGTTCACCACCGCGAAGCCGATCTGGATGTCGATGATCTCGCCCGCGAACTGGATCCCGGTGAACAGCAAGAACGCGACGAAGCCGAGCACCAGCCCGACGAACACCTGCGCCAGCACGGCGACGGTGAGCATCCCGAGCCCGCCGAGGGGCGCCATCGGCGGCACGGTGCGCACGACGACGAACGCGAGCAGCAGCCCCAGGCCGAACCGCACCAGCCGCGGGATCTGCGTCTGGGAGAAGATCGGCACGAGAAACAGCATCGCCGACACGCGCACGAGCACGAGCAGCATCATCTCGAACTGCCCGGTCGACAGCCCGAAAAGGTTGAAGCCGTGCGTCACGCCGCGCGCCGCCTCACTTGATAAAGGCGGGGATGCCCGTGAAGACTCGGGTCGTGAAATCCGTCAGCAGCGCGAGCATGAACGGGCCGAACAGCAGGATGGCCAGCGCGACGATGACGATCTTCGGGATGAACGCGAGCGTCGGCTCCTGGATCTGCGTGACGGCCTGGAACACCGATACGATCAACCCCGTTACCAGGCCCAGCAGCAGCGCC
>Ga0066662_10000040_pt1 | contig 46220 bp, 45 predicted proteins | sample GraSoiAngelo_111_FD_133939 | JGI IMG/M metagenome (GOLD analysis project Ga0066662, IMG submission 133939) | Grasslands soil microbial communities from the Angelo Coastal Reserve, California, USA - 14_0903_12_40cm | ecosystem: Environmental > Terrestrial > Soil > Grasslands | place: USA...
CCGAGTGGTAACCAGACGTTCCTATGGCTTCCGCACCTACCCAGCCATGGAAATCGCCCTATATCACAACTTGGGACACCTTCCAGAGCCGGACTCAACCCACAGATTCTGCTGAGGAAGCGTCTTTACTCGTAAGACCTCGCTGAATGCCTCTGCGGTGATCTTTCTCGGCACGAAGCAAGCGCTCTTTGATGCTGTCACCCGCACCAGGCATGACACTGTTTAATTGGTCCTTTAAGGTGATTGCGCCAGCTAAATCATTCAGGGCTTGTTCGTCTCCCTGATTTGCCCTACGGGCTAAATCCTCAAAGTTGGTTTCGGCTTGGGACACGGCGACTGTACCTTGGCTATTGGACGCAGATTGAAAAGCTACCGACAGCGATGTTACTACAACAAGCAATATAACCAGAGCTGTCGATCGCAATGCTCTTTGCTTCATCGTTATTGGCTGCATGTTGTCTCCTTTCTGTGTGAAGTAGCATATTAGATACTCTTTGTGGCTCTATTCGTCTGTATAGTGAAAATCTTGTATTTGTCGTTACAGATTTGAAACAGCATTTTTGGCGAGACGGTACTTTATTAAATTGTATTCATTTCCAGGAGTGTCATTAGTCTTTGGCTATATTTTTTATTATAGATTTCTAAAACTAATCCCGTCGTTGGCTTGTATGAATGGAAGTCCACGAGTGCAGAATATGAGTTACAAAGCTCGATCCATTCATTAGACCCCCATTTAATATCGTTAATTGATGGGTAGTGCTGTTCATCTTGCAAAGATCCTGGCTCATTCGACTGCGCGATTTCTTAAGTGTTCACACTTTGTGCGGTAATAAAACTGCCGAACTGTGCCGATATCGAGACAGTAAATCAGGCAGCAGAAGCAGACATGCGACAAATGAACCCGCGACTATTTTTCTTACAGCCAAGTAGGAAATGGCTGGCGTGAGCAGTTGCGAAATTTGGAGATGAGGTCACGGATTATTGATCGCCGCTTGCCTAAAGAGTTAACCAGGCAGCTTAGGGCATCCTGCTCATGTCGATACCACTCCGGTGGAATTTCAGAAGCAATGCTCCAGAGAGCAGTGCAATCAAATATTTCAATAGACGAGAGGATTGGCTCAAAAGACTCCCATCCTGTCACGCTGCTGTAAACGGAATCGTGCTAAAAGACCCCATGCAGCGGCAGATCAGGAAAAGTCCATTCTGCTCCATTGAAGCAATAGCCGTAGTCAATAAATGTCGCTTTATATTCCTGCCCACCTGAGCGGCGGGTGAATACGACCTGTCTGCTATCGCAGTTTCCGAGCCACTTATCGAACGCCAAAATCCTCCAGAAATCCTCTTTATTCAGGATGCTGCCAAACCTTGCTTCACTTAAATAGTCGAATATTCGGTCTTGCCAAAGATCGGCTGCATACCGAAGACCCAAATGCAGTCCGCTGCTACAAGGGGTAATTTTGCCTGCTATTTCGATGCGCAAGCTTGGATTCTCTTCAATGAGACAATCGGATACCATGATGACCTCTACCTTTGGCACTGGCAGATGAAGAGCATGAGCAAGCCTGGTTGCTAGGAATTCACTGGCAAGAATCCTGACGTGCTGTGGATTGTTCTGAAATTTCGTGATGTAGAGATTACCGTCTGAAGCAGCTAAGAGATGAGCTTGGCTTCCGCCTCGCATTGTGCGAATGTGCTGAACTGCCGCAAGAACTGGGTGGGGTTGTTTCCAGGTACTCAGGTTGAGAACGCCGTGGGCAGCCATCGCATCCAGTAATCTTGACCGCCCGCGAATTCGCAGAATTACGGAGATTTTCTTGGACGGTTATATTCAGTAAAGAGGCTGGATGCTACCGCGAAGTGTTTTCTGAGTGCAAGGGGATTCCGTAAAAAGTCATCAAAACCAAATGAAGGAAGTGAAGGAGCTTTCTGACTGTCTCGCTAAAATATGAAAGGATTTCTCCCGGCAGGAAAACACAAGGCAACTTGTGAAAATTTCCAATGAGAGTTCCACAAAACTTCCCAGTTGGAAAACCCGCGAGGAAAACAGTGTCGCAGTTTTACCTACGGCGGAAATTTTCAGGACTTTTGAATCCGTGTAAATCACTGAAAGTAAATGGTCGGGGAGAGAGGATTTGAACCTCCGACCCCCTGGTCCCGAACCACATTCAAAAGCTTATTGAACTTTGTGGAATCTTATTGCTTCTAAGTGATTGATATTGAACCTGTTGCAAGCTGCTTATTGAAAACTGTAGCACTTTGTGGATCTTTGAGGCTTTGGCAGCTACAGAATTGCCTACAGTCGATTGGGGTGAACCCCTCCAGTGAGACAGTTTTCATTACGACACTCTGCAGGCGTTGTTAGATCGAACTCTTCACGTGAGACAAAATCCAGTCCCACAGTTTACGACACTACTTTTTCTTAAATCCCATCTGCTTGATTCTCCAGCAGGAATGGGGTCTGGGGAAAGGGACGGCCCTTGAGTCCCTTCCCCGGTTATCTCTGTAGAAGCTCTCCCCTCGGACTTCGGGAAGAATGTAACTGTGGCACCAACTATGGTGACCGCAGTTTCTTGCTTTGCTTGCTGCTCAAATTCTTCCGGCGAACGATAACCTAAAGCAGAATGCATCTGCTTAATCAGTGAGGCTCCATGAAGGTCTGTAAGGGGCCACAGTCCCGAAACAGAACTGTGTAGGTAGATATTTTTACAAATTTCTTGCCGCCAGCGATCCAGTTTGCTAGTTTTTATCGCTTAGGATTCTTACGATTCTTGCTTAGATTTATTTTGCTATTGAACATATGATTATAAAAATTAGACGTGTATAGGCATAAAAATTGTCGTGCAAGCATAAGCATTGTGGCTAGATTCATCCCCGCGTTCTAACCACCTTACAGGAAGGAGCAGACCATGGATTTTCTCCGAGACATTAAATCTGGAACGCTCATGATACGCAAGAGTCCGGGTATCGCCATTGCGATCACCCTTATTATTGGAATAAGCATCGGCGCGATCACGTCAATTTATGCGCTTGTAGACGCAGTTATTCTGAAACCGTTGCCGGTTAAGGAGCCTCAGCAACTCGTATTGCTGAAATGGAACGCTCGCCGTTTTCCCAAAACACGCGCTTATATCCCTTGGTTTCAATGCGCAAATAACTCAGAAAAAGCAGCGGGTAGCGTCCTGACAGGATGTTCGTTTTCCATGCCATTTTATCGTCAAATTGAGTCCGAGCAAAATTTATGGGAAGGCATTTTTGGATTCGCGGGGTCAGGCAAACTTGGTGCCAGCATCAATGGCTATGCCTATATTGCTAATGGAGAATACGTTTCCGGAGGTTTTTTTACGACCCTGGGTATACGTGCATTTTTAGGGCGAAATCTTAGTCCTCAAGATGACGTGGCGGGTGCAACTCCTGTGACCGCTCTTTCCTACAGGTATTGGGACCAGGAACTCAGACGGGATAAATCGGTGCTTGGAAGGCCGATGTTTCTGAATGGAGTCGCTACCACAATCGTCGGAGTAATGCCGCCTGATTTTGTTGGATTAGACTCTGGCATCTCAATGGATCTGTGGCTCCCGCTTTCCCAGCAGCCGGTCATTTCTAAAGACGCGTTCGCTACGATTAACAGCAGCTCGGACTTTTGGTGGTTATCCGTAATTGGCCGGCTCAAAGAAGGTGTAGATATTCACAAAGCCGAAGTAGCAATAGATACCATCTTCTCATACGCTACGGATAAAGGCCGTAACCCCGAAGATGTGCCTCACATCAAGCTGGTGAATGCGGCCCACGGGTTAGCCTCGCTCAATCTGGAGTTCTCAAGAAATCTTTTTCTGTTATTGATTGCCGCAAGCGGCATCCTCCTTATTAGCTGCGCCAATGTTGCTGGATTGCTGCTCTCGCACTCTTCATCGCGCAAGAAAGAAATGGCGGTGCGGCTGGCTTTAGGTGCAACTACATGGAAACTCCTGCGTCAAATTTATCTCGAAAATTTAATTCTTCTGGCCTCAAGCAGCCTGCTCAGCATCTTTATTGCCTGGTGGGGCGCAACTGCGCTGGCGCATTTCCTGACCGAGAACCTGCAGCTAAAATTGCATATCGACATTCATCCTGACGTACATCTGTTCGGCTCCATATTCATTCTTGCAATCTTGTCCGGTTTTATTTTTGTGCTCCCGTCTGCAATGCATAGCTGCAGGATCCCCATATTGCAGGAGCTTAAGGAAAGCAGCAGCCATACAATGTCATCGGTTTTCTTTCACCGTCGGCTTAACCTTGGCGGCATGCTTGTCATATTGCAAGTAACAGTGTCAATCGCCGTACTTTTCACCGCCAGCCTGTTGCTTCATAGTTTGACAAAACTGGAATCAGTCGATATTGGATTCAACGATCGCAATGTCTTGCTTATTGGCATCGATCCAACGCTGAGCGGCTATAATCGCCAGCAGATGATTAATCTTTACGGAGAGCTGCAAAATCGCATTTCGTCGACCCCGGGAGTTACCGCGGTCAGCTATTCGGAAGACACTCTTTTCAGCGGCAATTCGTGGGCCGAAACGGCTTATTTCAACTCTAATTTAAAACAATCCAGTAATGTATATGCTTTGCACATAAGCCCTGATTTTTTAGCAACCATGAAAATTCCGCTGCTCGCGGGACGGGATTTTCAGCCGCGGGACATGGACCACGCCACCCTCTCCACGAGCCCATATATACCGGTCATTATCAATCAGACCTTTGCAAAGCAGTTTGGAGAACAAAGCCCTCTTGGGCAACACATTAGTTTGATCGAGAAAAAGTCGACCATGGAAATTATCGGCATTGCCGGCGATACAAAATATGGCAGCATACGGAGTAAGACCGCTCCCATGGTCTATCTGCCATTTGTCCCTGGCAGGGGTTTCTTTGAAATCCGCAGTAATGTAAATCCAATGGTGCTTATTCCTGCACTGAGGCGGTCGGCAACTGATGTTGCCAGAGCAGTTCCACTATTCGGCATCAAGACACAAACCCAGGAAATCGAGCAGACAATCTATCAGGAGCGTTTGCTCGCGAACATCTCTCTTGTTTTCGCGTTCATTGGCCTGGGCCTGGCATGCGTCGGCCTATACGGTTTACTGTCATATCAGATCGTGCAACAGATACAGGAGATTGGCGTCCGTTTGGCGTTGGGAGCCAGCCAGGGACGTATCTTTAAGCTTGTTATCATTCGGGGGATAACATTGGTTATCGCGGGTGAGATTCCAGGCATCGCTTTGGCCCTGGGTATGGCGCGATATGTTCGAAACATGCTCTACAATGTTCCGTCGGCTGATCCCTTTGCAATCATAACCACGCTGGTTTTGTTTATTATCATGGGTGCCCTGGCCTGCTATTTTCCTGCTCATGGAGCAATGAAGGTCGACGCGGTAATTGCACTTCGAAATGAGTAATTCCGACATTTTAAAATGAAACTACGCAGAAACCCACTATTATTTCTACTCTTAAATAGCATTCCCAATTTGAAGCTTCCAACAATCTTTGTGTTTTGAACAAGATGCAGTGAATGAATCATCGTTAAATCTTTCTTATTTATATTTTTGTAACATTTTCAATATCCGCGTTAAAAATAAAGATAAGAATCTATGTTATTTGCATTTCAGGCCGTGCTCAGGGGCCGCAGGCTTGGTTTGAATGGAGGCCACTGTGAAAGCGAGTAAATCCAGCCTAGTTGCAATAGCAGCTCTCGTACTAATCGCAAATGCTCTTTACTTCTGGTACGCACGGCGAGTTGCTGATAAAACTTATAAAGACCATCTGGCATACGGCAATGTATTTCCTTCAGTAGCGTTACGGTCCTTACAAGGAGAAGCGCTCAACTGGAGCGGCAAGTACCTGATGCTGATTTATTTCCGGGCTACTTCGGAAGAAGGATTGCGTAGAGCCAATCACCTCGAATCCCTTTACCGGCAATACCATCCGCAGGGCCTTGAGGCCGTCGCGGTGATTAACGGCAGCGCGGCGGAAGTTGAGAAAAGAGTACAGCAGTCGGGAATAAGTTATCCGGTTGTGGTGAGCAATCGTGAGTTGGATAGGGAGCTTGTTTTCGAGGACCACGAATACGAAATATTTTTTGTGAGTCCTGACAATCATGTCTTATTTATGTCTGTGGTATTCATGCCGGATGACCTAAGGCAGCTTACAGAAAGATATCTGACGGGACATATCTCATACTTCTCCAGCCTCGACCAGTCTCGTCTTCAAATTGGAGACAAATTTCCTGTCTTTCTGGTGCAAGACGTAGTTCACAATCGCTCGGGACCAGTCGATATTTCTGCCCGTAAAACTGTGATCATCATCAGCGCCAGCTGTTCCGCGTGCAGTTTGGTTCCCGGAACAGAGATTATTTCAAAATGGGTGAAAGACCATACAACAACATCCGAGAACCAGCCGCTGGTGATCTTCAGTTCAAAGTTCACAAGCACCGAAGTGCAAAAAGTAATGCCTGGACTCAACGCTGACGTTGTCCATGCGCGAGAGCCCATACCGCTTGTTGAAAACAGGATTTCGTTAAACGGCCTTTTTGATAAGTATGTGTTGGTGTTAAGTCTGGACAACGGGGTGGTCACCAATCTGACATCGATACTGTAAAAAGGCAGATACATACGAACGGGAGGTATGCTCGCATGGCACCTGTGAATAAAAACAGTGGTTTTCATCGGAGCTTTGTGTTTAACGTAATGGGACTGATAGTTTGCGTATTATTCTCATTGCAATTCCTAGACGCCCAAACTTCTCATCGTTTAAGCGACCTGCGTGAAGTGGTGCCGGCAAACTGGACACTCTATGCTCCGGCGCTCCAAAAGTGGGAAAACCATCTCCTGCTTGCGGATACATACAACAACCGTATTGTTATTCTGGACCGCAATCTAAGAGTTGAGCGTCAAATCGGCCAAATAGGCCAAGACCCGGGAAACCTCTTCCAGCCATTTGACCTGACCATTGATTCCAAAGGAAACATATATATTTTGGACAACCAGGGCAGACGCGTTCAGGTTTTTGATTGGGATGGCAAGCTGATCAGCCAATTTACGAGCCCACTGACCATATCGAACATTGCGGTGAATTCCGCCGGCGAGATATTTGTTTCGCGGCCTTATAGCGGATATGTTGTGGATGTCCTCGACCTTCATGGCACATTATTGAGATCTTTTGGAGATACGCGCAAGATATCGGATTTTTACGGAGATGAATTGCGTGAATCTAATAACCGCCTCGGTTTTGCCGTGAACAGGTGTAAGTTGGCATTCGATGCCCAGGAGAATATCTATGTAGCTTTTGAGGTCGCGCCCGTGCTCCAGAAGTATGACAAATCCGGCCATCTGATCTTTACCAAATATATTGCAGGTGGCGAAGCCGAAATGATTCGGAGCACGTTTCGAACCCAACATAAATCTCCTATTGTGCATGCATATCCGGGAGATAAGGTATCAACTCCTTATATTCTTTCCGGCATGGCCATTGACCGGCAGACAGGAAGAATCTGGGTATCGCTTTTATGGGACCGGTGTTGGCTTTATATCTTGAATCTTGAGGGCGATACTGTAGAAGTTCACGATATGCCAAGGAAAGATCTGTTACTTCAAAAGCTGGTTTACGATCAAAGACAACACGTCTTGTTATCGGCGGTGTTATCCTCTCGCAATACAAGCGCCATTTATGAAGTTGATTCGCCTGAATTGGGTGCCAAAAGCTCTCATCCCACAACTTATCCACAGGAAACCAAATCAAAGTAAAGGAGTTGTTATGTTCAAGAAGATGTATGTGTATGCTTTCTTTGCGGTATTGACGACGAGTAATTTCCTCATCAATCCTCCAGGATCTGCTCGTGCTAGTTGTAGCTGCCCTGACGGATGCACCGGCGACTGCTGCAATGGAACTCCGTGCGGCTGCTACGCCATCGGAGCCGGTGGCTGCAAGGCTACGGATCTGGGTGCAAGTTAGCCAATAAGAAAAACTCAACGAATGCTGGAAGAGGGAGAGAAAGCTCTCCTTCTTTCAGCATTTTCGGGCAACAAGTTCGACTGCACTGTGTAAATTGATTGTTGGTAGCTGTGCTATCAACCTCCTGATGCAACATCAGGCGGTCTGCCAAATAAGATGATCTCAAACGATTTAGTCTTAACAGGTTAGCTGCATGAAGGAGAAGGATTGTGGTGAATTTTGTAGCTGTCGAAATCTCAAAATTCATCTGCGTACCGTACCGACCCGAAGATTAATGTCTCTTAATAAATGCCTTGCTTGAGCTTTCTATACCGCAGAGGCGAATGCGGGTCTTCAGCAGAGTTTATTTATTTGTACAGGTCGCGGCTTATAGTCACCGATTCAAATCCAGACCTTCTTCTGCGAAAGCCGCAGCAAATGCGATGGCAGCTCTTATGTCCTCAGTTGCGAGAGTGGGGAAATCAGCCAGGATTTCTTCTATAGAATCACCCGCAGCCAAACTTGCCAAGACTGTGCGCAAAGTAACGCGCGTTCCTCTGAAGACTGCTTCGCCTCCGCAAATGTTGGAATCGCGAACAATTCGCACTCCAAAAGCGGCTCTGAATTCTTGACTTTTACCCATTAGAAACACCAGAGATTCATTATACGTCTGGCTTCAAACTTGAACTCGCCGCTGGAACGGGTGCCAGTCCCGGCGAAGACAACACCCGTTTGGATTTCCAGCGGTCTTGTAAAAAACTGTTTATGACTTCCCGATTTCCCCAACCCCACCAAGCGCCAGTTCAGGTGCTGCCTCTTCCTCCTTTATTGACCTGCGACCTTGCGGAACCGCACCGTGGACGGCCGTCCACCGCGGAAATGGATTCCGGCTCGAATCACGGAACGCAGTAATAAAGGTGCGAACTGAGGAACGTCTTTCGTGGAGTGCTTCGATGAGCTGAAACAGCCCTTCGCCGTCATGCTCAAACCAGTCGAGCGGAATCGGTGCAGCACACCGCCAAAGGTCGGCATATTCCATCGCTTCAATGCGTGAGAGCACCGGCTCGAATGAATCCCATCCTGCGATGTCCTCATACACGTGGCCTTTGTAATACGCGCCGTGGAGCGGTAGATCAGGGAAATTCCACTCTGCGGCATTGAAGCAGTAGCCCTGGTCAATGAAGGTGACGTGGTACCCGCGCCCGTGTTTCGTGAACACGGCTTGTCGGCCGTCCGTGTTGCCAGTCCACTTGTCGAACGCGAGAATGCCTGCGAAGGCCTGGCGATTCATGACCTTGTCGAAAGTTGACTCCGGCAAGTAGTCGAAAACACAATCGTTCCAAGGATCGGCAACATGGCGTACTCCCACATGCAGCCCTGCCGCACACCGCACCGAAATGCCGCCGATTTCAAACTGTAGCCCAGGACTGCTCTCAATAAGTGAATCGGATACTTCTATGATCTCGACTTCCGGTACGGGAAGGCTAAGGAGCGCCGCGAGACGGGTTGCAAGGAATTCATTGGCAAGCACCCGCAGGTACTGCGGATTGTTCTGGAATTTGACGATGTAGTAGTTGCCGTCAGAGGCGCGCATGAGATGCGGCTGCGTGCCGCCTCTCATGCGCCTGATGTGTTGCACTGCTTGAATATTGGCAGCAGCACTTTTCATTTACGCGCCGCCTTTTGTTTCTTGCCCCCTTTCTGCTTTCGGCTCTCTTCCGGAGAGCTTGTTTCCACCCCATTGCGAGTCTGATACTTTTCCCGAAGACGCTCGTAATGGAAACTGTTCACAAGCTCCCGTTCGTTCGCGGTGTCGGTCAGTTCCTCATTCGCAAGCGCCCGGATTTCTTCAAGCGTGAATTGGAGTCCCTGCAGAGAATCCTTATTGAATATTTTGAAACTCATCAAATGTTCGAGGCCCTGTATCGTCTCCTCGAACGAACGGTTCACTTCTGAGATGGCGTGGTAAACCGGATACCGGACCGGCAGGAGTTTTGTGTTAGAGGAATTCGTAGACGAACTTCGCGTGGTTGCTTTTGAAGAAACTACACCCTTATAGTCTTTCGTAGCCATTGTGACCTCCCTATAGGCACTTTGGTCAGGGAGGCGTTCGTGCTGATACACGAGCGCATCCCGCTTGGATTAAATTCCCTTTCTCAGTTTTCAACTCTCCAGCCATCATCGTAGAGCCGGATATAGCAACTTCGTTGATCTGGCGGATGATCTTTGAAAATGTCCCGCACTTCTCTGGGCAGTTCCTCAAACCAGAGGAGGTTGTATTTGACTATTTTGAGCGACTCATCCCCCGTGATTCCCGTTATTTCAATGGCCGGGCGCACTTTTGGGACGGTTAGAAAACAGCTGCATGCCGGGTCAAGAACGAAAAATTTCTTCCCGTATTCGGTAATCCCGCGGTTCCAGAGACCCCGTTTGATCCATTCGTCGTTTTCCACCTGTGTGAGGCTATGAATTTCATAATTGATGGCTTCATCGTAGTGATATTTTTCCCGAATGAGATCTTTTGCCTTCCCTCGGGTGAGTTCCTTTGAACATCCGACAAGCGTTGCAATCAATACGAGCGCGATCATTCCCTTTTTCATTGTCGTAGCATTCTCCTTATAAGTAACGAGGGCGATCCGCCATGAAAGCGGAACGCCCAGATTTTCAATGACTTACACATTCTTGGCATTCGTCCAGTAGTTCTATGCTAGCGTTCGCTAGCCTAGCGTACGCTGGTAGACTGGTCGCAGAGCATACTCCCAGAATCGGAGTAATGCAAGAACTTCATAAGAAAATTGGGGAACGGATTCGTGCCTTCCGGTTAAAACAAGGCTGGTCTCAGGAGGAGCTCGCAGACCGATGCAATATCCATCGTGGGCACATGGGACAGATTGAGCGTGGAGAGAAGAACCTTTCGATTGATACACTTGTTAAAGTGAGCAAGGGATTGGATATGACAGTATCGGCCCTGCTCAAGGGTATCGTGTAATTCCCTTTCGACTGCGCTCGTATCCGAATACAGCTTTACTTTGTAATCTGCGGTATGCTGCGCAGTGCCGTGTAGCTTTTGAGCGTTGCCCCTGCAGCCGCAAAATATCCATTCCAGAATTTCTCCAAACTTAGCCAGTAAGCAATTTCCTTCCCGGTGCCGTCCACTCCGAGGACATACACTTCGACGCCTTTAAGATTCGGTAGCATTAGCTTTCCTTTCTTTTGAAACTTCTCGAACTCCGGAACAAGCCGTGGCGATTCGAGATCGACATCCGGGGTGTGGTGCCGCATGTCCGATAAGATGATTAAGACCTTACGGGAACTCTCGGGCGATTGCTCGAATGTTTGGCTTGCAACGAACAGGACGCCGAAGATGTCGGTAAAGGGAAAGGCCGGTAATAGGTTCTGACTGCGCTTCTTCCAGGTGCGGACAAGTTCTCTTCGCGCTGCCTGCAGCCGTTCCCCGAAATGCCCCGGATCATCGGCGATCTGAGCCCTGAGCAATACATAAGGTTGGGCAAAGCTCCGGTCGGTGATCCCCATGATTTCGACACGGCACCCAGCCGGAATTTGGGCAAGCGTTTGAGTAACGCTTTCGACGTTCTTTTGAAAATCCGTCTTTTGGTCCGGGCCGCGATTCGCAAGCGACTGGGTGAGATCAACCGCCATGACCAGGGTTATGCGTTCGGCAGCAACTGCATCAGCATGAAACAACGGTAAGAGAACCACCACAGTGAGCAGGAGCTTGGTCATGGCGCTGCGCACGTTATGGGTGAGCGCTGCCCGGTAGAAGTTCCGCCAGAAGCGGGCAGCGAAAACGGCAGGTTCATTTTGCAAGGCGGTGATCTGGTAGACCAACTCGGTCATCCGTCCACGCACGACCTGCAGTGCCTTTTGCAGTTCGACCCAGTTCTCCCCTGAATCAGACGCCGGCCGCCAGGCATCATGAAGCGCGAGACCGGCTCCCAAATCCATCGCGAAGGCAAGCAGCATCATGACGAGACGAAGGAGAGGGACATTTTGTTCGTAGAAGGTGTTCTGGGCCTCCGGTGCCGACGGTTCATCTTCAATCACTACCACTGGGGTAGAGCTTTTGAACGCCTCAGCAAAGAGGTTGCCGCGAACCGCCGCAAGCACGACCACGCTCAGGAGAGCAGCCGCACCAGCGAGCCCCGCAATCCACCTCAGAAGCCTTTCGGCCCTCCATCGCTCGATTATTTTTTCGACAAGAAATGGCACAACGATTGCGATACCGAGGGCATACAGATAGCCCTTCCAGCCGAGATCGAACGGTTCGAACGCGAGCACGGCAAAGATGAAGCCGGCAATGGTAAGAAAAATGGTCACGCACCAGTGATACGCTGCTCGCAAGCGGCGGTTCTTGCGCTCTGTAGGACGTGGAGCGTGCCAAAGACGATCTTCACAATTACGTTCCTCGATGAGCAGCCCGGAGAACTCAGCCCGCAAGGCCAGGATCTCGGCTTCGTTCCTGAGCCGGATGCGCCGCTCCTCGCAGGCACAGTAGTTCTCGACATTCGTGATGACGCTTTGCATACTTTCAAAACCGATCTGGTCGCCGTTGGCACTTTCAGGTAATTCTTGGTTCATAACTCTAAGCACCTTTCTTTTCCGCCAATAAAAAGGAGCCTGCCACATGGGCAAACTCCAGTTAATATTTCAGCTCGCCTCCAGGACTTTTTTGGCTTGCTGTAGTTTCACGAGTTCGCGCTCTTCTTTTTTGAGCGCGTCCCGCATTTCGTTTACTTTTTCCTCCTGCTTTGCAATCTGCTCAAGGACGACCTCGACCGGGGTCTTTTTGATCCACGGTTTGCGTTTGGATTCGCCCGAGGTTTCTGCTGCTTGCGCGGGAGGATTGGGTGGTTTCGGTGCAGACGCGGTCTGCTTTTTCTCAGCCATTGCGATCAATCTCCTTTCAAAGAATTTCGGCTGATGCGTAGGAACTATGTCGCTACGGATTCGGAATCACTTTCCTCTGCCGTAACTTCCGGCTGCTCCTCGGACGCACTCTCTGCGGCCTGTTTGCAGAGTTTGCATTTCGAGAGGTCGGAAGAACGATGGCGGTCTTTCTGGTCCACGACTCGCGCCTTCTGGTTGTCCTCAGACAATCGGTTCACGAGTTCAACCGCGGCATCGGCCGTAAGGTTATGGGCTTCTGGCTTGTATTCCTGTGTTTCAGGATCAAGCACGATCACGGTTTTCAAAGTGCTATTACTCATTGCTGCTGTTCTCCTTTTTCAATTGTTAATGTGCGTTACGCTCTGGAAGGCCGTGGGGGTAGCTTCGAGCAAGGCTCCCAGAAACTTGAATCGATCACCCAAGCCCTGGAACGTGCCCAGGGCGGCAAGGTGTTCTTTCTTCTGCAAATAGGCGATGATCTCGGCAAGGCTCACTGAAATTGCTTTGCTCTCGACGAGGGCCACCTGTATCAAGGCATCCGTCGCCTGCCGCTGCAGGTTATCGGCAGGTGTTTTTCCGAAGGTAAGTCGGATGTGTTCTCCGGTTACGGCATCCACGATCTGAACCGTGCTGTCTTCCCGAAGAATCACGAATCCGAGTTGGCTGCCGTCTTCGGCGGTGACATCCAGAAAATCGGTCACCGTTGGATCGACAGCATGCGGTGTTGAGACCGCTGAGTACGGCAGTTTGAGAGTGAGGAAGTAGAACTCCCGGCCTGCATTCGCTTCGAAGTCAGGCAGGTTTTCGGTTTTCATGTCATCTCCTTACAAATTAGCTATTCGTGTTTGCCTGGTTCCGGCTGGACGGAAGGCGTATCGTGCTGAAGGGTCTCGGAGTGAAGTAGAGGTCCCGTTCGATGGGCATATCCAACGGGCCACGCGCTTGCTCCAGTTCAGAGAGTGCAAAGTAGCCCCATTCCTCTTCGAGTCCCACTACATATCCGAAGAAGAGAAAATCGCCTTCTTCTTCAGAGCCTTCCGTGACGTACCAGGTCCAGCTGGAATCCGGGGTAAAGAATTTGATCCAGACCGTGGGGTCTTTGTTCTTTTCCTGCGCATAAAGCGGTGGAAGCGTTGTGCGCAGGGCTTCTGGCAGCAATTCCATAGTGCCTCCGGTGTTTGTATCGGTGCGGTCATTGAGAACGCACCAATGCGGGTGATGGTTTTGCTTGTGCCTGTTCCGCAATCCATTGGTCAAGCTTGCGGATGGCCTCGCGTTTCATCGGAAGTTCAACATGCTCGTAGCTTTCATGGGTGTCCCCGAAGGTGTGGCCGAGAAGTGCCATGCGGACTTCTCGCGGGACTCCCAGTTCGAGCAGTCGGGTATTGAAGGTGTGGCGCAGGTAGTGGAATCGGATGTATCGGATTCCCGCTCTGCGGATGGCTGCTTTCCAGCCGGTTTGAGACTGAAGATCGCCTTGCCTTCAAAGGTGAAGATCAGGCCGGAATCCTTTCTCATGCCGGAAAACAGAGTGAAGACTCGGTCGCTCAAGGGAATCTCGCGAGATTCCCCTTCGGGGGTCTTCGAATGGGTGACGTAGAGCAATCGCCGGGCAAAGTCCACGTCCTCCCACCGCTGGTTCAGAATTTCTCCGCGGCGCATGCCGGTGTCGAGGGCAACGATTACGATGTCCCGCAAGTGCGGAGACGCGGCAGGCAAAAGCCGCGACTCTTCCTCGGAACTGAGGACCGGCTTCTTCTTCCGCCGCTCACGTTCCAGGCGAATCCGGGCAATCGGGTTCGCTGCGAGAATCCCTTCGTCCACCGCCCAGTACAGGAGATGGCGCAGGCACTCGATATCGCGGTTCACCGTGGTTTCGGTGAGCGTCTTCGTCCGGTGGCGCTCGGCCCGGTATTGCCGGATTGCCGCTTTATTGATTTTGCCGATGGAGAATCCGGCAAAATACGGCAAAAGCAGTTTCAGGCGGTCCCGGTGCCACTCCTTGGCCGAGCCGTCACCCAGGAATTGGGCGGCGAGTTCGGCAAAGCGCATGGTGGGGTTGAGTTCAGGAAATTGCGTCGCTTTGAGGCGCACTTCGTCTTTATGTTTCTGGTCGATCTGCTCAGCCAGACGGCGGTTGCCGGTTTCGGTCGAGCGGGCATGACGGACTCCGTCTACGTAGACGTAACTCCAGTACACCCCGCCACGCTTATAGAGACTCAACGTGCTTTCCTCCTTTCGTCGTAAAGGTTCATGGCGTGTCGTCGCTCCCATCTCCTGGCCGGTATTCCCGGCCGCAGGAGAGGCAACGGACGGTTTCGTCGTCCACCCACTCCAAACGGTCGACGCGGCTTTCGCAGCAGTTGGGGCAGGGATCATGAACGAGGCCGGATTCAAGATCGTCACCGCTCGTCACCGCTCGTCACTTCAGTCCTCCTTTCGTCTGTCGTTTGAGAATCCAATCGATCACCTGCTCGCGGAAAAAGACGAATTTTCCGGAGCTACTCGCCCGCAGATAGGGAAGTCCCTGCCGCAGGTACTTCTGGCGAATCGTCCAGACGGAACAGCCGAGCAGTTCGGCAACGTCTTCGATCGTGAGCGGCATGCCAAGCGGCAATGCGGTGAGCGCCTCGGCAGTCCCTTCCGGGTACGGGCAATGCTCCGGGCAGGAGTACGGTTTCCTCTGCCCTCCCCGAAGTGCCTCAAACCCCAATGTTTTCGCGCCTTCTGTGTTCCCACCGAAGTCCGACTCGTGCCTTTTGGCACTCCGCTTAGTCCCACTTCCCAATGCCACCGTCCGAATATGCTGATTACTCTTCCGCATGGCGGTTCCTCCGTTTAGTCAATTGCTTGTGTATGAACTTCCGAAACCATTGAGGAAGCTTTCCCCATATCCATGCAAGGACCAGGAACATGAGAACGATGAGAACCAAACCGCTCTGCACCACAGGCGAGCCGAGCAGTTCCGAGACGACTTCGTAGGCAAGCACCAGCGCAAGAAATGCGAGCGCCACCCCGACGAACATCCGGGCGAGCCATTCGAGAATTCGCCAACTGACGGGAACTTTGGGTTGCGGAGTCGAAAGTTCGCGGCTGCCGCAACGGGCGCAGATTTCGGCGCTGCGTGGATTGGGGTGCAGGCGCGGACAGAGCTTCCGGTCGAAGCTTCTCCCGCAGGTGTTGCAGAAGAGCGGGTCTCCTGGGTTGATTCTTGAGCAGTGGTAGCAATACTTCATGGGAGTTCCTTGATGAGCGGCAGCCGGTACTCTCCCCGAGGCCGGAGCCAACGAGGAGCCAAGAGGCCGTCGCGCTCGATTGATTCGAAATTCTGAAACCAAAATATTTTGTCGGTCGTCTCGCCTACTACCCGGCGGATGGATTGCATGCGCCGTTCGGAGTGGGCGACGACAAGCACCCGAAAGCGGGTCAGGCCGAATTGCTTCTCGAATGTTCCTGAAACGGCATAGGTGAGATAAGTCTTCACCTTGTCTTTCCAGACCTTCAGGCTTTCACTTCCCAGATCGACTTCGAGAAATGCACCGAAAATGCCCGAAGGCGTTTCGAATTCGACATACCCATCGGGAATGAGGCGGACACCTTGGGCGATGGGTTCGAAAAATGCCACCCACCGACGGAAAGCGACTCCCGGCAGGGACTCTGTTTTAAACGCGCAGTAGATGTCGTTTACCGCGAGCTGGTGTTCGACGAAAAGGTCGCCCACCAGTGCCGTATCGTTCCGGCGCTGCGGCCCCCGGTCGGGTACGCCTATGAACTTGGCGCCCTTCGGAGAAAGCGAGTAGAGGGCCTTCGCTCCCCCAGCTCTCGTGCCGAGGAAAAACCGTTTGAGGAGTCCTACGCGGGTAAGGGCAAGCAGCCGGGTATTCACCCGCGTGGTAGACGAAAATCCACCGAGGACTTTCGCCTGTTCGCGGTCAATGACGCGCACGTGTCCCAATTCCCGCAGGAGTCTCCGGTCACGTTCCTGGACTACCAGACCGATTCGCTTATTCCCATTCATCGAGTGCCTCCGGTGCTCCCTGGCTCACGACGGTTTGCCGTTTTGCAATGTCCCGCTCGATCTCGGTACGCAGCCGTCCCCAGCGGAACCGGGAGCGGTTCAAGAGGTCGGTGTAATCGGTTTTCGTTTCATGTACGGTGGGGACGAGGACTTCCGTCCAACGCTCTGCACCGGTTTTCACGATCAGGTGCCGCGGGGAAAGATTTTTCAGGCGTTCCGTGAGCGGCTTTCCGCCATCAAGTGCCTGGGCAATTTGGTTTGCGTCAGTACTTGAAAGCTGGAAGAATGCATGCGTACCGACCGAGAGGATGGCCGCCCGCATCTCTGCCGGGTATTGGTCGAGGAACTGATTTGCCGAGACGACGGCTACCCCGAACTTCCGGGCTTCAGACAAAACTGTCTCAATGCCCACGCCGTATGCCACGAGGTTTTGAATCTCGTCGCAGTAGAGGGTAAAAAGCGAGCGCTTCGTGCGGGTAAAAAGCGCATTCTTGATGACGGTAAAAAGCAGGCTTCCAAGCGTAAGGGCTTGGGGACCGAGTTTCCCCTTTTCGAGATTCACGATCACCCATTGGCCCTCGTCCATCGCATCCCGGATGGAAAATGTCGAATGCTCCTGGCCCACGATGTGGCGGAAGCGCGGATCGGCAGTGAAGGCCGATGTCTTGTTCAAGATCGGTTCCCGCATCACCGCTCTCATTGCATCGCTTGCTTGGTCATACCGCGACTCGAAATATGCGCGCACTTCGGCATTCGAGATTTTTCTGAGACATGCGGCGCGGTAGCTTCCGTCCGTGAGTAACGGCGCAAGTTCGAGCAGGGTGGATCCATTGGCAGCAAGGACGTAGAGCGCGTTCCGAAGGAGTTCTTCGGTACGCGCTCCCAGATGATCGAGTGACCACCGCGCACGAAGCACCGCGGTGAACTCGGCGATATGCACGAAGTCAGGCGATGGAGCTTCAAGCGGATTGAACCCGATGGAGACCAGCGGGTCTGCGGGGTCGATCACGATAAGCTTGTGGTCGAGATGCTCGCCGAGTGCCACTTCACGCGCACGAATGGCATTCAGAAGGAACGGGGTCGTATCGCCGTGCAGGTCGAAATACACGAACCCGCGTCCCGCCTGGATGTCTTGAGAACTCAGATAGCGCAGGAAGAAACTCTTCCCTGATCCCGTCTTTCCGAGAACTGCCATGTGCCTTGCACGGCCGCCATTGCTGAGGGCAATCTGCCGCCCTGTCACTTGGCCGTCCACCATGCGAAACCCGAGGTTGAAGGTTCCGCGCTCTTCCCGCACCTTATTGCTTCGCTTGCGGAGCGAGTTCCAGATGAATGCAATCAACTCTTCGAGGAAATTGATCATGGATGAATTTTGTGGGGTGGGGTGGCAAAAACGGGAACAAACGAGATGGGAAAGACGGGTCAGGGGGCCCGGTGCGTCCGGGCCCCCTGAGGAAACGATGAGAGGGAAGGCGGCTTTCCCGCTGCGCCGGACGGCGTCATTTTTTTATTGACAGCCTAGCCGCGCACAGCGAAAAAATGCTCTTGGGAGGCAAGAAAAGCCACCCTCCCTTCAGTGGGTACGGTGCCTTGGAGGTTGTTATGTACCCATCGCCTATTCCATTTTCAAGGAACGAAAACAAGCGCACATCGGCACAAAAATTGCCAATGTGCTGTTTCAGTCTACAGATGGAACAGCAGAATCAAAGACGGGAAATGGTCTGATGGAGATAACCAGTATCCGACCTATTTTGAATGAGATCGCTTGAATGCGATTACCAGTACAGAAATAACGAATATGATCCAGAAAACCAGAAGTATGCGGCTATTGACCAGCCTAATTTCAGGTGGCAGTTTCAAAACGTCCCTAGCAATTGCACTCCAAACATTAACGAGAACTCCAAGAACTGCAAGCAGACTGAATTGCAAGTAATCTCTGTGGCCGTATCGTTTCCAACCAAAATAACTCAGGATGGAAACGGCTAAGAAGAATATTCCCTGAATGATAGCCGTTTGCATTATGGATAGATTTTTTGTTTGTTCGTCGAATGAGTATCTGGTGCGCTGATTTGTGTGTCGGATTGAGGGGTGGTTCGTTCACTTGTAGCAGAAGAACTGTACGGTTTATTAATACCGTTGGCCTTGGTTTTTGCAGTATTCGCTTGTGATTCATTGAACTCCTGGGCAGCCTGTTTCTCTTCCTGGAAATTTTGATAAATATCGGCGGCACCACCGATAATCAGCGATCCTGCAATACTCCATCTCAACCATTTCGAATCAGGCAGCTTTGGCGGTTCTTCCCCGCCGGGGATTGGGAATAAAGAGGGTGCTTCAGGAAGTTTTATTTGAGGTTGCGGTATGAAGCGCATCTGCCGTTGCTGGTCGTAATAAATCGCCTGTGTCGTCTGATTCATGAGGGCATCGGCACCTCCAAGTCCCCATTGTGCTGCAGGAATGGCAACTGTGATCAGACCGACTACTGCTGTGATAGGCAAAGCGATACCTGAGAGGCTGAGTTCTGGTATTCCTAAAGAAATAGCTGCGGACGCTTGGCGTCCTTTGGGATCACTTTCCGTAATCGGATTATCTCTGCCATAGGAATATGAATTGAGCTGTTGCGGATCAGCAAGATAGGCTTGTTGCTCTTGATTCGTATCCTGCCTGACCTGATTCGGATCACCAATCGCGAGGAAACTCGGGTCTTCACTGACAAATTGATCACGGCCCCCGTCGTAATACCGGGCATTCAGGTAATCCAGCCCCGATACACTGTCGCTTTCCTGGCCAATGAATTTCCGATTTTCTCCGGTATATGACCCCACTTTCGTATCGAGTCGGGTCTGACCGTATGGATAATAATCGAGCGTCTCCACGATGGTTCCCGAAGCATCCGTCATGATGTTTGTCCCATTCAGATGGTCGTTGAGGACATACCGCAGTGCGGTACTTGTGGGGGCAGTCGCGTCGGTCACCGTGACAACCGGAATGCTGTTTACAAAGACGTGCTTTATGGTCGTGGTCGAACTCCCGTTTGTCGTTACGTTGTAGTAGATACTTGGGAAGGTGGTCGTCACTCCATTTTCGATAAGCTTCAGACGCCTGCGGTCATAGCCGTACCCGTAAGTCGAGGTGCCATTGGCCGTGACTGACTGCGTGAGCTCGTTACGATAATCCCAGGCATATGTGCTCGTGCCCGAAGAAATGAGATTGCCATTGTTGTCGTAATTGAACGGCCTCGTTGTTGATCCCACCGTAATGCCAGTCAGAGCATCCGGATTCGCGTAAGTCGAACTCGCGGTCGGGCCATACGAGTATGTTCCTGCGGGGCCGGAGAGCATATTGCCCAGAGGGTCATACGAAAAGTTTTGAAGATAATTCGTGGTCGATGCGTTCGTGCTCGATGCCATCGTAAGCCGCGAAAAGTCATCATAGGCGTAGGCGACTGTTCTTGCTGCACCGGAAATCGACGTGTCTGCAATCTGCGTGATGTTCCCGTCGGCGTCATACGTGTAGGAAATATTTTGGGCATTGCCGCTGCCGGGCAAAGTGCTCGTTTTTTGCGAAAGGCGGTAGAGATGTGCAGCATCGTACGTGTTCGTCGTCGTGACCCCGTTTGCATAAGCGATCACGGCAGGTTGTTCAGTCGGCGAATAATCGAAATTGCTGATTACCATTGCGAGGCTTCCCCCACTCGGTTGGTAGGAAACGGTCTCGGGAAGTCCCGCGAGATTGTATGTGTACTGGACGACTGAGTTATCAGGGTTCGTGATTGTAAGGAGATTCCCCTGTCGGTCATAGGTGTAATTCGTCGTGTAATTGATTGACGCGATACTTGTGACTTCCTGCGTCACGAGTCCAAGCCCGTTGTACGCAGCGTATCTCGTGGATCCGCCGCCCGATGTTATCCCTACGAAAATATGCCCCTTGCCCTTTGTTCCCGAATCGTAGAGATAGGAAGTCGAACCCGACAGCGGGCTCTTGTCGGTCAGTATCCGATTCAGCTTGTCATACGTGGAACTGCTGTTGATCCCGTTCGGATCGGTTTGCATCGTGAGGTTTCCTGCGTCGTCATAAACATAGGTCCAAGAGCCAAATGTCGAGGCCGAAGAAGCATGGAGATCCTGTGCGGTGAGCCGCCGACCCAACCCGTCATATGTGAAACTTCTTACGTTTCCTAATGCATCGGTAATTGAGAGGAGATCGCGTGATCCATCGAACGAATAATACGTAGAATAAGTGCTCGTGCCGCTGTGCTCATCCACCTGGACGAGGTTGCCATAGGCATCGTTATAGATGTCTTTTTCTTTTCCTCGCGGATCAGTCGTTGCGATCTTCCAATTGGAGTAAGCGTTCGTCGTCGTACCCACTGCATTTGCAATCGTGAGTATCCGGCGCAAGGGATCATAGGTGTATGTGGTGAATAGCGCCGTTGTTGTCGTCGGAGTGGTTTTCGAGGAACCGCTTGCAAAATATGGGAAGGATTCTTTTTGAAGCAGGCCCAGGCTGTTGTACGCTCGGTCAGTCACTTTGTAATTCCCGGCATCTTCCGCCGATTTCCTCGTCTGGATGAGGCGATTCAAACCATCGTAATAGGTGTACGTGTCAATGCTCGTCGTTGCGGTGAGATAGTCAATCTTGTAAACGCTTACGCCATTCGGAGTGTCGGTATACACATATGCCGTGGTCGTTGCGAGACTGCCAGGATTTGCGGGATCGGGAGCAATCGAGGCGAGCGTCCGACCCAGTCCATCGTAGACGGCCTGAAACTGGTTGCCGTTCGGGTCTGTCGTCTGAGTCGTTTTCCCGGTCGAATAGTCGTATTGATAAGCGGTCGATTGACTCAGCGGATTAGTCGTTGTCGCTATGTAAAGATTGCATGTGTCATAAGTGTAGGTCGTCGTGTTGTTCCGTGGATCGAGCTGCTGCGTGATGAGGCCGTAGCCGTTGTACATGTTTTGGACAGCGGTGATATAGGTGCTCCCACTCTTCCAGTCCTGCTCTTTCGTGAGGTTTCCTGCGCCGACGTTCCCCAATCCGAGGGCGTCGTAAAAGTATTGTGTCTCTCTGATCTTCGTGCCGCTATGATTCGTGATCGTCACATCGGCAGGTTTGCTGATCACGCCACTTGTTGTACTCGATGCATAACTCGTGCTCGTCGTGATGTCATCCGACCCGGTATCGGTGAATGATCCGTCGCTTGAGGCCATCACCTGTCCCAATTGCACTTTCTGGATTTGGTTCCCGGTCGTGTTGTCATACGCATATGTCTCTGCGGAATCCTTATGGGTCGAAAGGCCGTCATAATCGAGTTCTGTTTTCTGCACGAGTTTTACGAATGCGGCATTCCCACCCAGGCTCGCGCTGTCCCACTTAGAGACCGTGAGCTTGTAGAGATTGCCGGCATTGTCGTATTGCTCCACGCGGTACGGCTTTCCGATCTTCCAGAAATTATCGGCATATTCCCCATGAGCAGAGTCAGTGCCGTTTCCCGTGTGGTAATAGGTCTTCGTGACGTTTCCGGCAGCATCGGTTTCCGTCACTATCTTGAACCCCGCGAACTTGTGATCTGTGGGCGTGCTGTAAAAGTACGTGCCACCGGAATATTGATATGTGGAGGTCGAGGCGGTACCGGAGCCGTCGTTCGTGCCGATGGCCGTCACGACATAGACAGGATAGGGAACCTGGTTCGTGATATTTCCTGAATTGTCGGTAAGAGTCGCAGCCGAAGCATAGGTGATCGCCGTACTCCCTCCCTGCGGATAGGTGACGCCGACCAGCAGATCGGCCCGAGTGCTGTTGTTGTTGAGCGATGCACTGGACGAAAACGTGTAATTAGGATATCCCCCAGTGTATCCAGCAATGATGTCCGGCAGGCCATCACCGTTTACATCCACACTCCGTGCTCCGTTGTCGTAGCCGTTATTCGAAAAGCTTCCGGGCGGATTCCAGGACGAACTTGCCACCCATCCGTGGCCGGTATTGATGTCAGCCCATCGCGAAAGAGTGCCTGAAGCATCGTTGAATCCACCGAAGAGGTCGGGAAGTCCGTCGCCGTTTATGTCTGCAATGGCGGTTCCATCGTTATATTGATACCGATTGGCAAACTCGATGGGCGGTGCCCATGACGGATCGCTCGTCCAACCGTTCCCCGTATTCATATAGGCAGATGACGTGAAGGTGTAATTCGGGTATTCGGTGTTGTACCCGGAGATCAAATCCGGCAGGCCGTCGCGGTTTACGTCCACTATCCGCACGCCGTTGTCAGCTCCGGAGTAGTCAGTAAACGCGATGGGTGGCGCCCACGCGGTGCTAGTCGCCCATCCATTGCCAGTGTTGAGATATGCGCCTGAATAGAAGGTGTAATTCGGAGAACTCCCCGTATATCCGTAAATGATGTCGGGCAGACCGTCACCATTAACATCGGCGATGCGCACCCCGAGATCGAGACACGAACTGTTCGAAATCGTGATCGGGGGTGCCCACGTGGAACTCGCTGTCCACCCGGTTCCTGTATTGATGTACGCTCCCGTGGAAAACGTAGAACTCGGGCTGCCGCTCGTGTATCCGTAGATGATGTCCGGCAAGCCGTCTCCGTTTACATCCGCGATTCGGACTCCTTTGTCACAGCCTGAACTGTCTGCGAGACTCGTGGGTGGATACCACGTCGAAGTGCTTGTCCATCCGTGAGTGGAATTCAAGTACGAAGATGACGAATACGAGGTGCCGCTGTAACTCGAGATCAGGTCTGGGAGAGCATCGCCGTTCACGTCGGCGATTCGCGCTCCATTGTCGTTCCGGGTGTAATCGGAAAATGCGATGGGTGGATTCCAGGTCGAGTTCGCCGTCCAACCCGGAGTCTGCGTTCTATATGAGAAAGTCGAAGTGGGAAGTGTCGTTACATTTCCCAGACTGTCCCGGCCACTCTCCACAATTGAGGCGAGGAGCGAAGTCGAACCGTTCGTTCCTGTGCCGTACCCGAGGACATACTTCCGCACCCAGTTTCCGTTCACCTTGGCATCGATTTCGTTTATGAGATATTTCGAACTCACGCCGAATTCGGCTGCGGAAGACGTTGCGATGTCGCTGCGCGACTGCCGCAGGAAATCGACCTCAAAAATGCCTGCCGTCGAGGTTGTATTCGTATATACCGTACTTGAGGGATAGATCTGACCGCTGTCTTTGAAATATGAATAGGTGACCGTGTTCCCGTTCGTGTCCGTGATCTGCTTCAACATCCACTTATAGACATTCGCCGAATTATTTGGATCGCTCTGCTGGCTGTCCGCACTGGAGCCGAAGAGGTACTGTGTCCCGTTCTTGCCCGTTACCGTCCATTGGCTGGTCGAGGTGGAGAAGAGGTATTTGTCGAATACTCCGTTCTCAGTGCGTGGAACATAATTCGAAGCGATGCTCGTCGTCGCAAGTTCGCCGTCCAGCGATGAAGTGAAGTAATTCGGGGTGCTTGTGCTATATAGATTGTCAACCCCGGTTTTGCTGAGGCGCTCGATATATGGAATGTTGACCGACCACCCTGCTCCGAAAATACTCCCTTGTTCGTTGTTCCCGCTGTCATATGCGAGATCGACATCCGGCTGCAGACCGTTTCTTCCCGGTGGAATCCCAATGGGAAAGGTCGCATGCAATGCCCCGCTATTTTTGTCGATTTTCACAAGGTCTTGATTGAAGCTGTTCTGTGCGACCGGCTGTGAGACCGGATTCGGATATCCCCCAGAGTTCAGTGCGGATTGCGCCGTTGCCCCCGAAGTTATGGAATCTGTCCTGAGGCTCTCCACACCGGCTGTATCGCTTGGCTGCGAAGTTGTCGTATCCGTAGATTGGGCAGTGGATTGCGTATCGGTGCTCGGGGAGTTTTGCGGAGCAGATGCGTCGCCACTCGGAGCGGCATTTGATACCGAAGGTGCAGGAGTAGGATCGTCAGTGCTTCTCTGGCTGCTGCTTGAGGGGGTTGCTTCACCTCCGGTTACTGGGGGTGCATCAATGCTCTGTGCGTGAGTCAAGGGCGAAAGCACGAAAGCCGCAATGACAACAGCGACGAAAACTTTCCTCGCTTGTTCTTTCAACCCATGATCCGAAGAAAAGATATGCATCTATGTGGGTGATAATGTTATTTCATTATTGTCTGAGGATGCACAATAAGTCTATGTTCATAACTCCTCTTTGGAGATAAAGGCGCGATAAAGAAAAAATGAACTTTTCTTCAAATGTTTATGAACTCACATCGTATGTCATGAGAACCAGAACATCACCCACCTTGTGTAGCTGGTATAAGTTGCTATGCTCTACGGAATAGCACAATTATCTTTCGAGTGACGGCGGCGGAAGTTCTGGAAGGAACCACTCCTCTTCTGCAACCAATAAGGTTCGAACTTCATTGAGGGTGGCCAGCTAACATTTTCCTTTCCGCATAAGAGGGTCGCGTCGTTTCCTGCTGGAAACGCGCTCTATCTCCTCGCCTACGCTCGTCCGATACGCCCTCTTATGCGGAAAGGAAAATGCCTTTCTGGAGACGGGGAATCGAACGAGCGGAGGGGGTCGGGGAACCGCGATCGGTTCCCCGTGTAGGAGGTTTGTTCGGAACCCAGGGTTCCGACCTATTTTGAATGAGATCGCTTGAATGCGATTACCAGTACAGAAATAACGAATATAATCCAGAAAACCAGAAGTATGCGGCTATTGACCAGCCTAATTTCAGGTGGCAGTTTCAAAACGTCCCTAGCAATTGCACTCCAAACATTAACGAGAACTCCAAGAACTGCAAGCAGGCTGAATTGCAAGTAATCTCTGTGGCCGTATCGTTTCCAACCAAAATAACTCAGGATGGAAACGGCTAAGAAGAATATTCCCTGAATGATAGCAGTTTGTATTATGGATAGATTTTTTTGTTGTTCGTCGGTGCTCGGAGAGTTTTGCGAAGCAGATGCGTCGCCACTCGGAGCAGCATCTGCTATCGAAGCTGCAGGAGTCGCATTGTCAGTGCTTCCATGGCTGCTGCTTGCGGTGGTTGTTTCACCGTCAGTTGCTGGGGACGCATCAACGCTCCGTGCGTGGGCCAAGGGCGAGAGCACGAAAGCCGCAATGACAACAGCGACGAAAACTTTCCTTGCTTGTTCCTTCAGCCCATGATCCGAAGAAGAGTCTTTGTGGATTGAAATTGGTTACTTCATTATGGTCTGAAGACGCGTAATAAGTCTATGTTCACAACTCCTGCGCCTAGATAAAAAGTGATAAGAAAAAATAAAATAGTTGTCAAATATTTATGAAATCACTTTGGTGTCGCGAGAATGGAAAGCTTATATTTTCTGCGCGGCGTAAATTCCGGAAGGAATCTCGCAGACCATTTACAGAGGCACTATAATAATGACATGGCAACTCACCCAAACAAAAAATCAATGCTTAAAGAATCGCTGCCCGAAATGATTCTTGTTGCAGAATATTGTGTAACCTTTCGAAAAGACCCTAAAGTTTGGGGTTCAGGCGGGTGTTATGGCTATCCGCCAGCAGTTCTATTATTATCCATCGCTGACAGCATAGGCTCTTATATTCTAGGTGGCAGCGTTAGAAATCACTTCAACATTTTGAATAACACCAAATACTATAATCTCCACTTATCAGCCAGTTCAATTGGAATAATATATAAAGATTATCGATGCAAATTGACTCACAACACGGTTATGGCACCAGAGATATTTTTGGATATTGGCACCAACAATGATGATGTTTTTGAGTTACAGGATGGTAAGCCGTATTTCAATCTCACTCCATTTTTAGAAGTTAGCAAACAATCTATAAAATATTTTCTGGCGACTCTTTAACCCTCTAAAGAATGTCGCTTAGCTGAATCGGGATATCCCCTGAGACGCCTTGGAAGAATCAGAACATCACCCACCTTGTGCAGCTGGGATAAATTGCTATGCTTTGCGGAATAGCACAATTACATTTCGAGTGACGGCGGCGGAAGTTCTGGAAGGAACCACTCCTCTTCCTCGGCTAATAAGGTTCGAACTTCGTTGAGGGTGGCCAGCAGACTCGACAAAGAGCCGTTCCTGGGAACGGTCATCAAGGGTTTTTTCACGTCAATGCTGAACTTTTTGCCTGTCAGGAGTAGGTTCGAACCAAGGCTGGATAGAATTTCCCGTTTTTGCAGCCGCGTTCCATGTGTCACCCAAAAGACCGCGCGATTCCTGAATAAAAACAGCCTTTGCTGGGGTTCGAGCGCTTTGATCGTCCCGAGTTCATTTAGTTTTTCTTGTAAGCGCAATCGTTCTTCCATTAGAAGTGAGCGCTCGTGCACAAATTCATTGTCCGAAATCAGATCGCGATAACGTAAACGGGTGAGATTCGTCATCGTGTGCTCACTCTCGGCAATCGCTTTCTCAATGCTCTGTTTTATCTCTTCCTGAGTGTGCTGGTCGCGGTGCCATTCCTGTTCAAGCAACGCGAGAAACCGAGTGGTGAGACGGTCAGGAAGGTAAATCCGTTTTACTTCCGCCATGATCTCCATTTCGAGCGCGCGTTCTTCAATGCTTGGTTCGTGGCAAACGATGTCGTGCCGGTTATGAGTGCAGTGATAGTACACGTAGTGGGAACCAAACCGATTTACTTTATTTTCCGCTGTTATGGCACAGCCGCACCTGCCGCAACGGATCAGGCCGATATACGAGAATTCGTGCCGCTCCGGTCGGGAACGAGTTGGACGGTGGAGAAGAGATTGCACCCGTTTATATTGATCGAGCGTAATCATTGCTTCGTGCTGTCCCTGAAACCAGTTGCCTTCATAAACGATATAACCTGCATAAAACGGATTTGCGAGGATGTGGTACATTGCACTCTTTGTGATGAGACCGCCACCGCATCGTTTACGTTTGCGTGTGCATAGCCCCAAAGATTTGGCAATATTCGTGAGCTCTGGTACCGAGTAGGCCCCGGTGAGAAACAATTCCCAAAAGTGTTTGACGATGGAAAACCTCTCTTTATCCGATACGATGATCTTCTCACTGGCACGTTCTGCATTCAGGTACCCAGTGGGAGCCATGTTGGGGAGCCAGCCCTTCTCGCGTTTGGTTCGGTTGCCCCGGCGCACATTTTGGCTCAGTTGGTCCACGTAGTACTTTGACTGCACGAATGCCATGCCCAAGTTGAATTTTCCTTGAGGAGTATTCTCGAAGGTGTAACTGGGGAACTTGAGATCCACAAGAACGCCGGTATCGAGCAGGTGAATGATACGGCCACCATCCAGGGCATTACGCGCAAGGCGATCCGGGTGCCAGGCAAGAATGCCATCAGCTTCTCCCCGTTCGATGCGCTTCAATATTGCCTCAAACACCGGGCGGCCAGGAATTCTCGCGCTTTGCGCCTCCTCTTCAGTATCAATCACTTGGAGTGCGAGACGGCGAGCCAGAGTTTTTAACTCCTGCGCCTGTGACTCGATGGACAGTACCTGCCGGTCTTCGTCTTCCGTAGATTTTCGACAATACGCAAAATATCGATTCAAGAATTTGAGATGTGATTTTTCGACCTTTGCTCCCACTATAGCGCCTGCTGTTTTCGGGTCAAATGTGCGTGATTCCCCATCGGCGGCAGATTGGACACGTCTTAAAGTCGTGGCCCTCAGGCGGCTCCCGAAGGAGAAGCCGGAGCAATGGAAGCAGTTCGTCTAGTTCGTCGGCTTCTTCCCGCACTTCCTTTCTGACGTCTTCGTTTGGTTCCTTCTCTGTTTTCATGAGGCCTCGACGATAACAACCCTTACCTTTTCTGAAAAGGCTGCATTCTGTATCGGAAGTCAGAGCTATTGGCTCTTCAGGAGTTCAGAAGATGTTAAGAGTCACCGAACAGCCGCAGCATTGGGGATTATTGAAAATCCAACGAAGCAACTCGCCACTATGTGGACAATTGTCGGTAAGCTCATTTTTATAGTTGCGCCAGACAAGATTTACACACTTGTTAGAGAATATTCACTTGCTACCCTGAGAGCAGTCGTGCAAAAAGTTTTGATTCTGTACAGCTCGAATGGCACATCATTTCGCAAGTCGTCTTCGGACTCATCGGCAGAAAAGCGGGCTCTCACAACGTGAGCTCGCTTATATTTTGGGCTATACCAGCACAGGTCAAGTAATTCAGCACGAGTATGCCAGGAATGCTCCGCCATTCCTTATGGCGCTCGCCTACGAAGCGGTTTTTCGGATTCCAGTATCCCAGCTTTTTCCCGGCTTCTATGAGACCGTCGTGCATGGGATTGAAATCCGGCTCACTGAGCTTGAACAAACCTTGCAATCGAAGAGCGTAAAAGGTCGAGGTATGCGTCGCACTGCTCACAAGCTTGAGTGGCTGTTCGCCCGGAGAAACGGTATTGAAATCTGAGCATGTCCGCAAACGCTCAAAATAACACGATATTGACGCTCGACATTCGTCTGCAGAAGTTCGGTTATGCCGTGCTGAATGGGCCACGCGAATTGCTGGCCTGGGGCATAAAAACGTACCGAGCTGCCGAGGATGACGAAAGAGTACGCCTGGCGAGAAAACGTATTGTCCCTCTGCTTGCGATGTATCAGCCATCAGTAGTAGTCGCCAATCACGTATCGGGGCTGAACGTTTCGAGAGCTCCCAAACACCGTCAGATTGTGAAGCTCATCGAAGCGGAAGCGAAACGCCATTCAGGCGAATTGGTCCTTTTGGGAAGGAACGAAATACGGCGCGTGTTCTCAGCATTGGGAGATGCCGGGAAAGATGCCATCGCAAGCCAAATTGCGCTCCTTTTCCCAGAGCTCACGTGGAAGCTGCCCCCGGTTCGCAAAACATGGATGAGCGAACATCACAACACCACGATCTTCGATGCCGTCGCACTCGGGCTTACGCATCTCACCCAGTTCGCTGAAGTCTTCTCTGAACACAAGCAACAAGGGATTCCATAACAGCGGTAAGTGCTTTCGCCGGCCCCCGCTGACGTATAGCCGAAATGAGCGGCCGTCAGGTCGAGGGGGTCGCCGAAAGCACTCCCCCTTGTTCACGCACAAACCTCAAACATTATCACTATCATGGTTGGACCACTATCATATCTGGGCGGAAAGAACCGCCTTGCTCGAAAGATCATTTCTCTCATCCCGCAGCACACGACGTATGTCGAGCCTTTCTGCGGGGGTGCTCAAGTCTTCTTCCACAAAGAACCTTCTGAAGTCGAAATATTGAACGATCTCAACGATGATATTTTCAATTTCTTGCGGGTCTGTAAATTGCACCATGCGGAACTGGTGCGCTGCCTGGACTACTGCATCGCAAGCCGACGATGGTTCGATCTGTTTGAAAAGACACCACCGGAGACCCTCACCGATATCCAGCGGGCAGCACGATTTTTCTTCCTTCAAAAGAATTGCTATGGCGGGTTGATCGTGCGGCGAAACTTTACCGTCTCTATAGAGGACGGCTCGAACTACAACCCCGCATCTCTGCCGAAATTGCTCGAACGTGCCCATGAACGGCTTTTGAACGTGCAATTGGAGTGCCTCCCCTACGAGAAGGTTCTCCAGAAGTGCGACCGTGCGGAAACCTTTTTTTATCTCGACCCACCGTATTTCAACCGGCCATATTACAAATTCAATATGGAAGAAAAAGATTATGTGGCAATGGCGGTGCTGCTTGCGCAACTGAAGGGCCGGTTTCTGCTGTCCTTGAATGACACGCCCGAGACTCGGCGAATCTTTTCAGATTTCGAGATCAGGACGCTTCAGCTCGTATACAGCTCACAGAGAACGGCGGGGAAACGGTATAACGAACTCCTGATTGCAAATTACAAGCTGCCGCAATAACAATACAACTGCTGTGACTTACTGAGGGTACAATCAGGATATTGTCCGTAGTGAGGCAAAACATGATTGGTGACGACTACTTCGATTCTATCCTTCAAGTTATAAATACAGAGTTGAGTGACGTTCGGCGCAAGAGAGAGGAAGAATTACATAATGGCCGTGTCATACAGAGCCAGTGTGCCAAGGTCTGGAATCAAATCAATGGTGAATTAGATAGATTTCGAGAGAAGATCAATCGAAAAATGGGTGCACGATCTGTGTCACTGAATAAGGAATCGAATGGTACGCTGACCATTAACACTGGACTTTGAGCAATATAGACGCTCTATATACCTCATTTTTAATACCCAAAATGGCTGTATCGATTTTGAATGTGACTCAAAAAAAGGTCAATTTATTCCACGAGTTGTCGGAGATGAACTCAAATACTCTCGTGAGAATTCGGGTTCCCCAATTCTAGGTTCTGCTGACGATACAGCGAAAATCATCATCAACATTGTCAGTAACAAAAGATAAGCTGTGCCTCTGAAAAACTTTTAAATCTAGTGCCGGTTCTTGACCCATTCCCGACCAAGGACGAGACAAGCAGCACCGGATGCCACAATTCCATATCGTGCGCTGTCTCGTTCGATAATCTCGTCAATTCGTGTCCAAGGGACAAGGAACTTGCCATATCGAAATTCCGGCTCGTATTCCCAATTTACGTGCATTCTCGGCGCATCAGCAAATGATGAGTCAGGGACATAGAGCACCGTACATATTTCCGGTCGCAAGTTGAGAAGGTCGCAGACAATTCCCGTCACGCTGAATTCTGCTTCCCCTTTGTCGATCAGCCCCCGCAGGAGTTTTATCGGTTCTTTTCCACGGACATAATCCAAATATCTCAGCGTAGCCAGTACCAAGCAATTCTTCGTCGTTATAGATCTCTTCGAGCAGTTCACGCCAGACATTCATTTCGATTGACCAGTTATCGTGAGTGTTGCTCGCCTCGAACATACCGGCAGGAACGATATGCAGCATGCCAGGAGAAAGACCGACTTCAATTGAACGACGGCGGATAAGGCATGCAAATCCAGCAGGAATTCGGTTGAACACCATCAATGTTGAAATGGTAATTGCAGTACACCGACCGTGACCGCTAAAAAGAGGGTCGCCTTGTGCCTCGATCGCTTCCCGTAGTGAAAGTGTGCCGGGTTTCGATAGCCTTTGAATTGGAGAAGGGCCATTCCGCAATAACGCTTTTTTCAATTCCCATTCCATTGTGTACTGTGTGAGGATGTTGTCGTAATAAAGAGCAAAAGCTCCATCTATGCGCACTTGACCTGATGGTAACCGCTCGATCCTCATCATGCGGTAATCGTTACTTTCATACGTGATCTTTCCGGATTCGTATTGCTTTTTGATGAAGGCCCGCGCTGCCGCATATTCTTCAGGCGAAAGCGTGGGAGAACCTGTGAGCGGATCTGGATCGGTGTGGTCGAGTTGTCCGAGAATCCTGTCTGGAGGAATGACGGTCTTCACATTACTCCAGAGAATGGTCGCAGGGATTACTTTGTTCCCAAGAGACAATGCAGGGCCGTTGTGCCGAATCGCCAAGTAGTGAACCAACTCTTGAGAATCAAATAGTGGACACTTCTCATCTCGATATCGAAAGTATGTTTTCTCGGCAAGTTGTTTTTCAGCGGTGGTGAGTCTTGGTTTCTTCGGCCGTGCGCCAGACTGCGCTTCTTGAGGGCGGTCGTCACGTCTGGGTTGCACTTCTCCAGATGGAATAAAAAGACTTGTGAAGCTCTTTGCGAAAAGCCTGGCGCTGGGAATCGCGTTGAGTTTCTCGAATGTCTTTCCTTGTTCAGCCTTTCGCACACTAGAAAGGCTGATTTAGCTTTGTCCGCTACATTTTGCTGCGTAAGTTTCATTCTGATCCGGAGTCTTTTAATCTCGTCGGTATCAAGTGCTCTAACACGCTCTCCAAAATATCGTGGATCTACTTTCATTTCTTTGCCCTCATCGTCAACATGATGCCACAGGCAGATCGAAAGTGGTGAGATAAGTGGATAGATGGTCCTTAGATCGAATGACTGGTTTTTCATAGGCAACTCCATATTCTGAAAGTGAACCGCAAGCTTTTCTCCAAAAAAGAAAAGCCAGGGAGTTGGCGCTCCCCGGCGGAATGTGGAAAAATTCTTTGGGGCACGGATCATACTATGCAAGAAACCTCTGAAATAATCAGAATGACACGACTGCTGGCGGTAGAGCGGAGACAACTCGTTGCGCGTGGCTCGTACTTTTGCATCTATCACCGTTTCTGGAAACGAGGAACGATATGCACTCCGGGAGAAATGATTGCCGAAGTACGCCTGTTCCATCGAAGCAGGCGAATATCTGTTCCATTATCACTTCGCCTTATGCTCCTTTTCGACTATTTAGCTCGTCATCAGCATCTCGGGCAATCTGCTGCTCAGATCGCAGCTGGCTTGAGTGGTTAGTGTTTGGCGGGTTGTTTTCTCATGCAGAGGAACTCAAGTTTCCGGCCTGTGGCATGTGGATCACGTCCCCGTCCGTCTTTTCGACCGAGAATGTCCTCGAAATCGGCAAGCCGCGCTTCAGTAACTGTTTTTGCCGCATTCGTAATACCTGGAAAGAGTTCCGAGATAGAAACCTGAAAAATCGTGCTGTATGTGAAGGCGACAAAGAGCGAGGGCACTGCAACGCCTCGCTCTTGCCGGGATACCGGTCCGGCGTTCCGGTATCCGACGAGTCGTGCAAGTTCCTCTTGAGTGAGTCCGCTTTTCTTGCGATGAGTCAAAAGATAGTTGGCAATTCGGTGGTGTGCCATTGTCAAAGAGCAACAATATTATTCGACTGCCTTCAGAGTACCAAGACAAAAAACAATTCGATAGGTGTATCAATTGTCCACAGATTAAAGTTTTGGGAGATCAGCACACGGATTTTTCCACAGCGGGAAGCACTGCACCCCCATGTTGGTCAAAATTCTGATTTCAGTCTAGGGATCGCTCGCTTTAGGTAATTCGCGACTGCTAATTGTTCCGAAGTTCCTTCATTCCCACATCGAACTCTTTGTTTAAATTCGCATCGTCCCGCCCCAAGCCAAGGTACAACATAGAATGTGTACTCGTTTCCATCAACTTGAAAACTTACCGAACCGGGGCCAGCTGCGTTCGCATTGCCAGCAACGGTTATGTCCAATACACTGACATGAAACAGATCATTTTTTGATCGGCCTCTATATGAAATCTTGCCGCCGCTGGGCGTCTTCGCTATGAAGAGATTTCCTCGTTCGCATCGGTGAGACTTGTGTTCAAGACATGCCTCAATCACCAGAGAATCTCCCATGCTGAGTGCTGTATTCCAAGCTTTTGAAAAATCATCGACTCGTCTCATGCTGAGATATACTCTGCCTATCCAAATCCGAGTGTCACCATAAATTGTCTGCTCTTTTTTTGATGGCTCAAGCGCAATCGCTTTTTGAAACGACGCCATTGCAAGGGGCCAATTAAATGCTTCGTATGCTTTGCTACCGGCTGTATAGCACGTGTCGTAGTCTCCACATTGCGCAGCAACAGCAGTAAATGTGAGAGGCTCGTTTGATGTACCAACCTCATCGTCGTTGGTTCCGGGGTCGAGTGTCAGTTTTGAGGCCTCCACCGAAGAAGAATCAGAGGGCGGCTTATTCATAATGGCCACATGCGCGGCCCGTGCCTGGGCTATGGCTCGCTCAATAGTATGTTTGATTGCGGTGAGAGCCCGCTCGGCCTCTGGCCGAGAGCGCACTTTCGCTCGGCTCAAGCCTATTCCCAAATGAGTGTTTGCCACCCACTCTTCTTTTCGGGAATGTTGATCGGCAAAATTTAACGTTTGATCATCATTTGAATGATTAGGCTCGCGAATTTTTAATCTGAGAAATATTTCGTCTTGCTTATTATGTGTGATCTCAATAGAACTGACATTGCGTATGTCTCCGGAAAACTGGCCTACATCACAGTGTGTTGGCGGTTTATCCCATGTTCCTGGGACTGGCGGGTTAGGTTTCCATAGCCCATCAGGATCAACAGCAAATGTAATCCTTTCGCGGCTTACAGAAACCCTAACGGGATGAACGTTCGACATTGAATGATGATGCTGCAACGTAAAGATTAGTGCGGCACCACGCTCAATTTCCTCAGATGCTGTGACCTCGAAGTCGTCGAATCGATTGCTGGTCCAATAAGCGTGATCACTAGCTGCCAAGTTTTTTCTCGCTAGTATCAAGCGAATGTCAGATGACGTGCTCTTTGGAAATCGATCGCCCAATGCGTCTACGAGCGCGATATTTTCGCGAATGGGGAGAGCGCCCTCTTCTGCATAACGATATACAGACTCTATGCGAAGTTTGTCTCTGATTTCATATAGCTCTTTCGCTTTAGAAGGCGTAACATCAAAACTGTAGAGGACAGGACCGGCTGCAACGGTCAAAGCGCCGTGATCTGCATCGTAGTTCTGCCAGTCGGCTGAGAGTATATCCGCAGTATAAAGCCTCGCTGTAAGGGCATTGATTCTTTCTTGCAGCGGTTGCTCTCCTGATGTGAGCGCAGCGGAGTAGCGTGCGATGGCTTCATTCCTTGCTGTTTCCGATCTCTTTTTTAATTTTAATAACTCATCCCGCTGTGCTTCTCGGCGTTGACCGACTTCCGCAGTGGTTTCAAAAGTATCTTTCCTATCAACTTGTTCGACAAGGCGTTGCTCATTGGCTAACACGGTATCAATTTGCGCAAGCTCCTTGCTCTGTGCTGCCAGCATAGATTCCCGCAGTTCGGTAAGGCGGGAGCGGGTTGCTAGGACAATCTTGCGAGCTTGTTCGAGAGTAAGATTTTCGTCAAGACTTTCGATTGCAGTTGCTGTTTGTTTAAGCTTTTCGATCTGAGCACGCGCCTCGGCTTGCTGCTGTGCAAGCAGAGCATCTTGCTTTTTCAGTTCCCGATCTTTCCGGCCGCGTTCTGCCTCTATGATTTGCTTTTGATCTTCCTCTCTCTTCTCTCGATCTTTCTTCAATTCCTGAAGGCGCGCCTCTAATTCCTTCTTTTCCTCCTCACGTTGTCGTAACTCTTCCTGCTTGGTGCCTGTGGCACGAATGGCGTCTTGTTCGTATTGTCGAACCCGTCTCTCAAGCTCGTCGGCTTCAGCTTGCATTACCGCCAACATATGTTCGCCCTGCAGGGTGTCTCGGAATATGAATTCCCCGATGTCGCTTGTTGACCAGGACGAGGGAACTTGAAGCTGGCCGGTACGTTCTGACACCTGTTTCCGAACGTCGTTGAATACGTCATCGACGCTCAGGCCCGGTTTTCTGAGCGCAGCAACGAGCTGCTCTGCAAAGACGCTATCTTTGTCCGGCGTGGTCTTGTCAGGCAAGGTTGCCATTGCAATATAGGTGCTGGTGAATTCGGGGCGATCTATTTTTGCAAGTCCTGAAATCATTGTGCCCTGTGGCAAAAAAGAACTGCTTCGACACGCATCCAAGACCAAGATGGTGAGCTTTACTTTCTTTTGTCGTAGTCGCCGCAGAAGCGCTGAGACGGGATATCCCTGATGCTGTGCCTCTGTTTCTCCAATGGCGTCATAATCGAACGGTATGAGATAATTTTCGCCTCTGATTTGCATTCCGTGGCCGGCATAATAAACAAATACAACATCCCCCTCACGGGTCTTCTCCAAAAATTCACCAATAGCAACTTCCAGCTTAATGCGGGAGGCATCCTCTACATAATCAACCTGAAACTGCAAGTCTTTTAAGGCATCATTCACGGCTCGGGCGTCATGGAGGGTTTGTTCAAGTCGTTTTTCCGAAGACGGCGGATATGCCATTCCAATAATCAAAGCGCGGCGAGGCAGATCGGGGACATGCGGCATCCGCTTCTCTACGTCCTGTGCTGTTGCTGTCATCGCTGAGCACGCTAGTAACGCAAGAAATGCACGAAGGGACACACGATATTTCATGGGATACCCTCAAGTTTTCGAATCTCTGTGTTGCTCCCTCGAACGTCCTTTGAAAACCACAAGTTTACGTCGCTTATTCTGAACTCCGCTTGTGCGAGGCAGACAATAGCTGCTTCAGTTCGTCAGTGCGAAGAGAATTCCCAACTCTTCCGTACGCCTGAATAGCAGCGGTGAGCAAATCCTCACTCTCTGGAGCAAGCTTGAGTGCCATCTCATATTCCGCAGCGGCTTCCGCAAAAAGCTTATATTGTCCGAATGTGAAGGCGCGCCCCGCATGACGCAGCAGGCCAGGTCCCTTCCGACTCCAGCGTTCAAGCGCATGGTCGAGAGCGTTCTCGTCTGTCGAAGAAAGCAGAGTAAATGCGGTCCGTATTTCTTGTTGGTTGGAATCAACGACTCCGAAGAACATTTGCTGGGTTCCACTTTTTGCGTATCTCTCAAGCGTTGCTCTCGCAGCATCCGAGGCAAAGAGACCGGTAGCCCCGTCGATTCCATCTTGACGCCATATCTCACTCCCAAATCCATCTTGAATGACTAGAGAAATGCGCCCTACAGATCGGTTTGGAACCCAACGAAACGAGGCCCATTTCGCCCGCATAGCACTGCCAGGAGAAGGGGAAAGAATGTCGGAAGCCAAAGGGCGATCTCTTCCCCCAATGTGTCCGTAGGATTCGATTGCATTCATGATGTCTTGGTCCGACGAGGTCATGGGGTGAATCACGAGCCAGTCTGATGATCCTTTGATCTCTTTGATCTCTTTGATTTTCCCACTGATTTGTAACTTGAGGCTTCCACCAGAACCACATTGAACAAGCTCTCCATCTTGCAACCGCCGAAAGCGATCCCGCTTGCCATCGAGAGTGACGATTTTAGATTCAGGACTTGTCTTCAAGTATGCTGGGCTTTGGATTTCTTCTATCCAGCCTATGCAACGGAATCCTTGCTCTGTTCGGAGTTCGGAGGCGCACAAGGTGACGACAATCATGAATGCCAAAGGTCTGGAAATTCCGCGAAGAGTCATTCGGTTAATTTCCTTCCGCTTGCGAAGTGGAAGTCATTCGCCAGCTATAGGCAGCAGTATGTCTGAGGTAGCGGAGCCCGCGCTCGACTGGTCCATAGGCCAAAAGCACTGCGGCCACTAGGAAAAAATCGTTCCAGATAATCCTGGTCACGTCCACGAATCCCCAGCCTACACCAATGACGATCATGGCCGTTAGGCACAAGATGAATGTTTGGAGCTTATTTGATAGCAGAGCGTTCCGTTTTCTGGACACGATCTGGATGGTCGCGATTACTCCGAATATCACGAGAGGAATTATAAGATCAATAGCGAGATGACCAAAGAATGTCAACGAATACAGCGGCGCATTCAGCAACGTATATACTGCACACGCATGCACTAAAGCACCGGGAACAGGGTCTCTTATCCCTGGGACCACAATGGTGTCACGGGTCCGGCCGCTGGTCACATCCCCAAATAACACAATCTTTCCTTGCAATCGTCTGGCTTGATCCCGTATCACCGCTGGATCTCTTGTCGGAAGCATCTGCTTTTCAAGTACATTGAGCGGACTGTAATCTACCAAAAATTCTTTGCCCGAAAAATAATGCTGTTTCACGTCCTGTTCTGACTGTATCGCCCATGCCCATCGGGAGCTTCGTTCAGGAATCGGGTTCTTGGTCGTGCCTGCAAGCAAAGCACTGATACTAAAAGAGGGTTCTGTATTGTTGGTAGTCCTTAGCCATCGCAACATGCGAGTACCATCGCGTGGAGTAATGATCGTGGCCGCGAGTTCCTTGTATCGCTCGTCGCCGAGCCAAGTCGATGCTTCTTTGGACTGTGAGCGATAGATGCCTAGGAAAATTGGGACACCCGTGGTTCTCTTTAGCTCAAGGCAGGACTCAAAGAACTTGGGATCGTCGGGAGTGATGTAATCTCCTTTGTCCGGAGAGAAATCAAGATCAATACCGACTGATCGTGCGCCGTTTCCGATCGCAGCAGTAACGAACTCCTGCAAGACATGTCGGGAGGTATATGGATTCTCGTTACCGGTGCCGGAATGCTGCGGCAAATCACCGATATCTACAATTGCAATGGGGAGATCATTACCGTTGAATTTTGATGAAAGACGATGCATTAGAATGTTGTATGTTGCTGATTCCATACTCCTTCCCAGCACCGTCCGCTTTTCAAGCCAGTTTACTGCCAGCAACGCAAATGAGAGCAGAATGGCTTTAACGAGAGCTGAGTAAATTAGCGGACTATATTTTTCGGTTAAGACAGTAACCAACCGTTCACTCCCATTGCACTTCTCGATTTCTGCATCGGAGTTCTGTCCTTTGGGTCCAGGTAGAATAATTAAATCTTTTTGCTCTGCAACCACTTCATTCTCGCTGGTGGCGTCCAAAACGGCGTCACAATCGCCCTCCAAGACCGCAGGTGGAATTTGTGAAGAGTGTTGTTCTAGTGCGATTGGGCCATATTCGGCGGATTCAGGCAGGATAATATTTGCCGATCCGATCTCGCTTTCCCGATCTTGGAGTGCAAGCGTAGTTTGCAGAGATTGTTCCGTCACAATTGGATGAATCGTGAACCGGTAACCTTTCCCTTTCTGATTCTCAATGATCTTTTCACTATCAAGATTCAGAGGCAGCAATTCAATTCTTTTTCGTATTATTGTTATCGCTGTATATACGCTGCTGACCTTAACAAAGACATCCGCTCCCCATGCCCCATTCAGAATGTCGTCACCGGTGCAAAAATTTGGCCGGCTTTCGATGAGAAAATTCAAAACCTTGGACTCAGTTGCGGTCAGAGGTTCTTTGTGGTTGTGCGCGAGTAGTTCTCCATTATAAACATCGAACTGCCACCCTTCGAAGTTATAGAATTTAGGAGGCTTAGTCATTTCAGAAATATTTCAGAAACAATTCATGTTCGGCTCAAGCTGGGGAATAGCTTAAAGGCCTACCTTTTGCCTTGCGCGTGATGCGCATGACTGTCCGCTTAAAGAAAGCGAAAAACCCAGGGAGTTCGAGCTCCCTGGGCGGATTCACTCGCTTTCGCGAGCGGCCACGGACATATCTCCCACTAAGGACACAATATGCCCACAGCCGACGAGAAACCAGCGTCTCTCCGCACTAAGCCCTCTATTTATAGGAAACTAGAGCCAATCTGTCAAGATGGCACCGTCAGCCCTCCACTATCCCCTTCCGGAGGCTTTCTTTTACTCAATTTTGAGCTTCCCTATCGCGATAGCTTCGCATTGTCGTTACGCCCCCACGGTCACAAGGTTTTTGTTCCCGAGGAAGGCGGTAAAACCTATTCCGGCCTCTCGGATAACCAAATATGGAATTTTGATTATCTCTTTTGCGACCTTACCCGCCGGATCAGTCACGATGAATTCCAGGAACTGCGTCGTATCTGCCGACTACGAAGAAGCGATGGCATTTCTTTGCCGAAGACCTGTTTCGTACCAGACGATTGGACTCCTGAGTTTCAGCGATTTGTCGAGGCTGAGTTCGAAGCTCACATAATTCGCTGCAAGGTACCAGATCCGAGTCTTGTGCCGGAAACAATACCCAACAGTTCGGGTGACGAAACCGACGAAGGAGGATCGCTATGAGAGAGACGATCCTTCTTGTCGATCCCGATTCGCTGCATCGGGAACAATGCGCCGCATGGCTCCGCGAACGAGGATATGTCGTGATCGGGCCCGACGTAAGTCCGGTTCTGAAAGGAATGGCAGAGATCGATGTATGCCGCATCGACTTCATCGTAGTTGAACTTTCGGGGGTTCGCCTCACCGATGAAATCAAACGAACCCTGCGCAAGTTGACGAGTTTGCGAAAACCGGATGGGTTTCCAATACTTGTGCTCGCCTGTACGGAACTCGATCACGGAGACGATTATCAGCTTGATCTCGAAGAACTGGGATGGAGGTTCGTATTTTATGGCGAAGAAAAATGAGTTTGCGCGTGTCATACGGCAAGTTCGCGTGATGACTGGAGAAGCGCGAAGGCTCAGGGAAACAGGCATCAGACTGCTCATTCGGCACAGGTTCTGGCAGCGTGGAGAGTGTTTGCCAGGCGAGGAGGTTCTAGGCGTTTGGGTCATCTATCGGCGACGGGAATTCGCTGTACCGTTATCCCTGCGTCTCAGGTTGCTCACAGATTTCTTGGCCGCACACAGACATGTTGGTCAGTCTGCCGGGCAGATCGCCGCTCGCATGAACATCGACGAATTTTACAGGCGGCACGGAACAAATGCGAAGACGAAAGCACTGATGAGTAGTGGGATGAGCAGGACTGCAATTAAGCAGCAAATGATGCGCTTGCGTTTGGGTTTTCGTCTGGCTCTCAAAGAAGCCAGGCTGAGCATTGATCCAACGAAGATCGTCATCTCTGAGTCTACAACTATGAACGAAGTACGGTATCGCTTAAAGGCATCTGTTCGGTGGCAGCATTCTGAGTTGTAATTGGCTAACTGGATGGTTGCAATAAGGACACTTTGGACGAATTCTTAATTTGGTGCCGCATCCGATTTCGGAATTTCCTAAGAGTTTCGGGGTCATAGAATTTCGGAATAATTTGCATCTCTGTCAGAAAGCCGTGCAATTCATTAATCGAAAGATCGGCCAATCCGAAATCCCAACCAAAAAATAGCGTCATCCGAAGACGCAATTGATGGCCCTGAGGTTCGCCCCGCAGCAACAATGCTCGACCGACTATCTGCGTGGCTCGATCATCAAAACTTTTTAAGATTCCCTCAGGAAACGTATTTGGCTCCAGAACCCCATTCCCTTCAAAGCGGAATAACTTTGCATAGAGCTTATGGTCACCTTCAGTGACACGTTGCGTCAGTTCGGCTAATGGAATCTGAAAATGCAATAAAGACCATAGATTCAGAAAGGTCTCCCCGAGGCGTTCTGTTTTGAGTAAATCCGACCAAGAACTGTACCGCATCCACCAGTGAGGCCGGGCAAAACCCATTTTAAGGAGTTCGGGGGTAACGTTGGCCCCTCTTGCTCCAAGCTCAGCCATAGCGTGACAGACTTCAGGGTTGGAAAAGATTCCCTCCTCAGCTAGCTTTCTTGACAGCCCTTGGGTGTGCTCTTCGATTTGTCCGTTTTCAGGATCTGTTTCTGGAAGAAATTGCAGGCTGCCTTGGCAAAACTCAATAAAGAATTTTGTCGCCTGACCATCAAAGTCTTGGTCAAGTTCTAAATTGTTGAATAGACGTGACAAAAACTTCAAAAGCTGTATTCCGATAACGAACACAGGGTTGATCTTTTCGCGCCATTGTACGCTGGTTAGCTCGTCCCCCATCTCACACCGCCTAGATCCCGGACACGGTAAGGCCACTTTCAATGTCCGAGACAATACTCAATTTCTTAGCCTAAGCTAAGGCTGTTTGACATTATCACGCGACAAAGTTCAATTGGCGGGTGTTTATTTCTGCATTTTGAGGAGAAAAGTTGATGCCTGGAAGAGAAACACACAAATATGTCGGCGCGACCGCCGGGCTTGCCCTAGCTGCTGCTCAAGCACAGCAGGAATCGAAACCACACTTCTTGATTGAAATGATGGGAGGCGCTCTTGGTGGAATGGTAGGCGGAATTGCTCCCGACTGGCTAGAACCTGCAGTTTGTTCTTGGCATCGTGGCATCTGCCATAGTGCAGCCGCGGGCGGAGCATTGGTCTACGCGCAACAAGCATTGGCTAATTGGGCCAGCATCTGTAGACAAAATGCTGCCAAGTGCCGAGTGCTGCCTCAGGTTGAGGACATTCATACGGGCGAGTGGCTGCCGATCCCACCGATACCGTTACAACAGGTGTGGTCGGAAATTTGTGAATTTATTTGGACGCTACTTGCAGGCTTTTTGAATGGATTGACTGCCGGTTACGTATCGCATCTCCTGCTCGATGCTGCTACTCCCCGTGGAATTCCGATTTGGACCGGACGAACAGCGCTTAAGATTTAGCACAAGGCGGGTACAGCATCGAGAATGTTTTGCAGCGCCAAAGCTTTTGGTGCATCGAAGAGTTCAGTAAATATAGAGGAGGTAGTTTAATGGGGAGCATTGGCGTTGCAGCATTCGGGGGCGCAAAGGGCGTTCCGATACTTGTTGTCATAGTTGTCCTTATTCTTGTTGTCGGCATCTCCGGATGTTTAGGGTACAAATTGGGCGAGCACGGAGAAAGGCAACGTCCACGTCTTTTATAATTCGCAAATTGGAAGAGTCGATTCCGTAAATCTCGAAGACGTGGCACTGAACCTCCTGGCTTGGGCCCAGGGGGTCGGGCCTGATTGTTTGGCCGCAAATACTTATGTTTCAATAAGGTTCGGCGAACTTGTGTGAGCCGCCGCCTGTTTTTGTATATGAATTTGTAGCTGCGGGATCCTCAGCCAGCCGCGCTATTCAGCAAAAAGCAATACCACTCCTGCTTGATGACTTCCGGGAAAAAACCCAGCTTTTGGCACTCTCTATTTTACAATGTCGATCTGTGTCCGAGAAACCTCCACCTTAACGATGTTATGGCCCTAGGCAATACAGCAGTCGGAGCAACCTCAACGGCAATTCTCACGGGGGCCGAACTGCTGAACAAGATCGGCTGACACTAAAATCGCCGCTTTTTTAAAGCTCTGAACCGGCTCAGTTGTCTTTCAACCCCTGTAAGATTCTTCCGCATCCGAAGTAAGTCCATACTGACCCCAAAATGTGCTGCGAGTTCCTCATCGTTCCATCCGAGCGAGAGGAAATGAATGAGGCCATCTCGTGGAATTAAGAGTGTAGCCGAAAGACAATTGGCCTCCTCCTCGTGAACACGATTGTATTCATTCATCACCATCATGCCATCGGGTGTAACAAACGCTTGCGAGGGCGGATGTTTGAGAATGAGATGAGAAAGCTCGTGGGCAAGACTATTGTTCTGCCGCGTATCGGGATGGCTGCTGTTCGTGATTACGATAGAGACCTGCCCGATGGTCAATGTCACCGCGGACCAACTATCGGGATCAACGGTTAGAAGATGGTTCAATGTTTCGGCATCCAACCCGGGAATGTCATGGGGAGTTAAGATTGCAACGCCGATTTGCCGAGCTAAATTCCTTGGATCTAGCCTTGCATGTCTTGACAGATTCAGATCACGTCGGTAGCCATAGGACACATTTTCGCACCATGTCTTAAAGCCCCGGCGCAACAATGAGCCCCCCTGATCCACCATCTATTTTGATGAAAGCATAGCTTGTGCAGCAAGGATCATGTTAGCCAATGCCCGTGCAGTTTTAGGACTGACAGTCGGAACCTTCCTGAAGTGAACTTGAGGCACGGGTCGCGATCCAGCCTGCGAAACAGGTCCGACAATAGAAGCTACGTCAATTCCCAGCCACTTGCAGATTTTCTGGTAATTCTCAAGATCGGGAAGATGGCCACGCTCTACCCGCAACAGAGTTGCATGGCTAATCCCAATTTCGCGTGCCACCTCGCGAACGCCCCGACTGCCACGCTTCTGTTGCAAAAGCCGCCCAAGATCTTCAAGCGTTGCCATTCGCAGATCCTCCGGCTGGTTCCGTTTTAAAAACTGGTTGACATGTAAACCAGAAGCTCTCATACTGGTTCACGTGTAAACCACTCTACTACGGTTAAGGTGTCCGAACAACAGTTCTTATTCCTACCGTAGGAGGTTAGAAGGAATCAGTTGCCGAGTCAACCAAAGATCGAAAACAGGAGCTCGCACCGTGAGGATTCCACCCCGAGAGATGTGACGCGCCACGTCTCAGCAGCTATTCAGTGCATGCTTTGGGGCAAGGCGGCGGGACGCTGTGAGTTCGAAGGGTGTAATCTCTCGCTCTGGAAGTCCTCGGTAACCCAGGAGTCTGTGAATATTGCACAAAAATCTCATATTTATTCATTTAGTGGTATTGGTCCGAGAGGTCATGGCGGGTTAGATAGTGATGAAATCAATGACATCAGTAATCTGATGCTGGTCTGTCATGGATGTCATCGAAAGTTGGACCAATACAAGGACGGCGGTCGATATACTGCAGAACGCCTCCAGGAATGGAAGAAGAGCCACGAACGTCGAATTGAAATTGTCACCGGCATTGCTACTGAGAAGAGAAGCCATGTCCTGCTCTATGGCGCTAATATTGGCGAGCACACAGCTCCACTAAGTTATCGGCGAACCGCGCCAGCGCTATTCCCCCATGCTTACCCTGCATCTGATGTTCCGGTTCAATTAGGCACTGTAAACAGCGCATTCGTCGAAAGAGACGCGGAGTTCTGGAACATGGAAGGAAAGAACCTGGTTCGGAAAGTGCGCCAGAGTGTAAAGGAGCGAATCGCGACAGCTGACATCAACCATCTATCTGTGTTTGCTCTTGCTCCTCAGCCCCTCTTGATCTTACTTGGAACACTGTTGGGTGACATTGTTCCAGCAGATGTTTATCAGCTGCACAGAGAACCAGCAGGTTGGACCTGGCCAGAGGTGACAGCAGATGTCCCAACGTTAGAAATTATTCGGCCACTTGACAATTCTGGACCGCCCGCTCTGGTCGTGGCGCTTAGTGGAACTGTGACTCCCGACCGTGTCTTCAGGGCAATGGGCGAACCCGCAAGCGTATGGAGTATTTCTACATCTAAGCCGCACAACGATTTCATTAAGACGAAGGAGCAATTGAGCGAATTCCGCTGCATAGCGCGCAGCCTCTTTGAAGAGATAAAGGCCGTCCACGGAAATAAAACAGTGCTTCATGTCTTTCCTGTGGCGGCGGTGTCGGTTGCCGTTGAGTTCGGTCGTGTACGAATGCCCAAGGCAGATATGCCGTGGCGGATATATGACCAAGTAAATGATTGTGGTGGCTTTGTCGCTGCTCTGGATGTTCCATTTGGAGATAACTGATGACTCAGGATTTAAAAAACAAACTGTTAGACACAATCGTCGATAACCTTGATATTCCGAAGCCGTACTATCTCAAGGCAGTTGATCGCCACAATTCTCTTGGTGAGTGGCTCTGCCGGCCCGAATCGAAGCTGACTGCATTTAGGCCCAAAGTCCATTCGCAGGGGTCTTTCCGCTACGGAACCGTCGTGCGTCCGCTCTTTGCAGACGCTGAGTATGACCTCGACAATGTGACCACGCTACAAATAGAAAAGACGTCCCTTTCACAAAAGCACATCAAAGAGCTGTACGGCGCAGAAATTAGTAGCTACGCGAAAGCACACAGCATGACGGCACCTGTGGAGGAAAAGAATCGGTGCTGGCGCCTCCGCTACTCAGATGAAGTCGCATTTCACCTTGATGCGCTCCCCTGTGTTCCCGAGGATGCAGCCGTTATCAATACCATTATCAAGTATGGCGTGCCGAAGGAATGGGCCCAAGTGGGTGTAATTAAAAGTGCGAGTCAGCTATGCAGCTTCCTGATGCACGTTGCTCCAGTAATCTTCCCAACCATGGTTGGCTCGCAAGATCCGCAGAGCTATCATCTTCCTTAAATTTTCTACTTTCCACCAGCCACCAGC
>Ga0066662_10000042_pt1 | contig 45180 bp, 40 predicted proteins | sample GraSoiAngelo_111_FD_133939 | JGI IMG/M metagenome (GOLD analysis project Ga0066662, IMG submission 133939) | Grasslands soil microbial communities from the Angelo Coastal Reserve, California, USA - 14_0903_12_40cm | ecosystem: Environmental > Terrestrial > Soil > Grasslands | place: USA...
ATGGCGCTGGCTTCGCCAGCTCTGTTCCTTGTCTATTTCTATACCCACAGCTTGCGCTGTGGGCTAGAAGAATGCCGCCAGCTTCGCTGGCTATACCCCAAAATCACACGGTCAGAGCACTAGCGGCTAGCAGCTTACTACAACTCATCTCTCATAAATGCTGTAGCGGCGTTGCCACCACGGCTAAAGCCCTGTTTTCATCACGGACTGTAACGCGGGCCTGAAGGCCCGCTCTTCCACCGATTGCTAAAGCGCATTCATGAGATGGCTTTTAAGTACTGACTGCGACTCCGTATTTCTTCAATATCTGTCGCGCTACAACCATTTTATGCACTTCGTCGGGGCCGTCATAGATGCGGGCTCCGCGCTCGGCGGCGAAGAAGGAGGCCAGCGGAGTTTCGGGAGTGAGGCCCATAGCGCCATGCGTCTGAATGGCGCGGTCGAGCACCTTCAGCAGCACTCCGGCAACATAGAATTTAATGCAGGAGATTTCTTCGCGTGCCGCTAATTGTCCGAGCTGTTCAATTTTCCACGCGGCTTCGAGCACCATCAGGCGCGCGGCATTGATTTCGGCGCGGCTCTCGGCAATCCATGCCTGGACAATCTGGCGGGTGCCCAGCGGTTTGCCGGGAGCGAGTTCACGCTCGGCGGCACGTTTGCACATTAGATCAAAAGCGCGTTCACAGATGCCCAGCCAGCGCATGCAGTGATGAATGCGTCCGGCCCCCAGACGTTCCTGAGCGATCTTGAAGCCTTCACCCTCTTTGCCCAATAAATTCTTGCGAGGAACGCGGCAATCTGTGAACCTGACCTCGGCATGGCTGGGGTGGTCTTCGCCTACGTGATTCATCACCGAGATGTTCTTCACCAGCTTGAACCCCGGAGTGTTGAGGGGGACGATGATCTGGCTGGCACGCTGGTGGGGCGGAGCGTTCGGATCAGTTACGACCATGGCAACAGCGAAACTTGCTCCATCTGCCGATGATGCAAACCACTTGTGCCCGTTGATGACGTAATCATCGCCATCTTTTACAGCAGCAGTGTCCATCCATAAGGGATTCGATCCCGCGTGTTCCGGCTCAGTCATGGCGAAGCAACTGCGTATTTCCCCACGCAGCAGAGGCTCGAGCCAGGTCTTCTTCTGTTCCGGCGTGCCATGGCTGATGAGGATTTCCATGTTTCCCGCATCAGGAGCCTGGCAGTTGAAGACGTAGTGGCCAAGCAGGCTGCGGCCGAGCACCGCGCTCACCATGCCATGCTCCATCAGGCCCAGCCCCATGCCGCCAAACTCACGCGGAATCTGAGGACACCAGAACCCTTTGTCTTTTACTTTCTGGCGGGCAGCTTTGAGCCTGGGCAGGGTGGCGCGAAAACCCTGAGCGGCTACCTCTTTTTCCAGAGGATAGATTTCCTGCTCCACAAACTGCTGGATGCCGGTAAGGATCTTCTGTGTTTCTGGCGCAATGGAGAAGTTCATTCGATCTCACTTTCAGCGATACGTTAACAGAGAGGCCCCATCCAGATGGGGGAATGCATTGAACGAACTCAGGGTGAAGCGCTCACCCGAGAACAGAAATTCGCTGCACGCTCCGTTGCGCACCATCCAGGCCACGCGGAGAGTATCCTCGGCAGAGAGGTGGAGGGCGCGCTGCATAGTTACGCCTATGGGCCCGCCTGAAGTGAAGACTGCCACCTGCTGCCCCTGGCCGCCGTTTGCGGCGATTTGCGACAACCCGCGGTTCACACGCGCGGAGAAGTCAGCCCAGGATTCTACATTTTCAGCTTGAATCTCACCAGCCACCCAACGGCCAATCACAATTTCGAAAAGCCGCTGGAAGGCGCGATGCTTTTCGGCGGGCGTGCTGGATTTAAGAAAAACGTCCTGCAGATCGCGAACCTGCGGATCACGTTCCACAAGACCGGGAAGGGCAGCGTCAAGCACCGTGTCACCGTGATACTCGTCAAATTCAGGCGCCATCTCCACCGCAGGCCAGGGGATGCCGCTAGCTTTGTATGCTTCTCCGGTAATCCGTGCCGTTTCCCTTTGCCGTGTGCGCGGCCCGGAAAGTACACGATCGAAGATGACGCGGCGCTTGGCCCAGTATTCCCCAAGCAGGCGAGCCTGAGTCTCACCGAGGGCAGAGAGCTTGTCGTAGTTCTGCTCGAGGAAGGAGGCCTGGCCGTGGCGGATAACGAAGAGAGTGCTCATGGGTTTGGCATCATTCAATTTCTCTGATATCAAAAAGGCCCGGTGTTTACACCGGGCCTTTTTCAAGCATTGAGCTAGCAGCCAGAAAGCTCGTGGCTGGAAGCTGCTTTACCACACATGGCAGGCGTTGGCGCTTACCATTTTCTGTCCGGGTTTGCAGTTGAAGGCTTTGGCAAAGTCGTCATTGTTTTGCACAGTGCCCTTTACGCGGTATTCGCCGGGTGAGTGTTGGTCGGTTTTTGCCAGCAGACGGGCGCTCTCAGGTGTGCGGTTTTCACACCAGACTTGCGCGAATCCCAGGAAGAAGCGCTGTTCGGGACTGAAGCCGTCTTTCTCCTGGTTGGCGCTGTTTTTGGCATCCTGAGCCATGGCAGCGCGCAGGGCCCGCAACGCAATACGAATGCCGCCGTTGTCAGCGGTATTCTCGCCCAGCGTGAGGCGGCCGTTCAGGTGAACGTCATCTACCGCAATGAAAGAGCTGTATTCGTCGGCGATGCAGCCGGTGCGTTTCTCGAACTCGGTGCGGTCGGCCTCTGTCCACCAATTCTTTAAGTTGCCCTCGGCATCGAATTTGCTGCCCTGATCGTCAAAGCCGTGGGTCAACTCGTGGCCGATTACGACGCCGATGCCACCGAAGTTCACCGCGTCATCGACATTCTTATCGAAGAACGGCGGTTGCAGAATGCCGGCAGGGAAGTTGATGTCGTTCTCTGCCGCCTGGTAGTAAGCATTCACCGTGGGCGGAGTCATGTCCCACTCTTTCTTGTCCAGAGGCTTGCCAATCTTGTTCAGGTCGCGCTTGACTCCAAAGGCGCGCGCCCGCTGAGAGTTTCCCAATAGATCACCGCGGACGATCTTGACTGTGCTGTAGTCTTTCCATTTATCCGGATAGCCGATCTTGTTGGTGATAGCCTGAAGTTTTACTTCAGCCTGCTTCCTGGTTTCCGGCGTCATCCATTCCAATTGCTGGATGTCCTCAGACAACGCCTTCTCCAGCGCATTGACCATGCGCAGCATGCGCTGCTTGCCATCCGGCCCGAAAGTTTCCTTCACGTATAGCTGTCCCAGGGCTTCGCCCAGCATTCTGTCAGTTTCCTGGGTGCAGCGTTTCCAGCGCGCCTGAAGTTCCTTTTGTCCACGCAAATAACGTCCGGTAAACTCGAAATTCTCCTGCACGAACGGCTCAGAAAGATTGGGAGCGGCGGAGCGCAATGCATGCCAGCGCAGATAGGTTTTCCAGTCATCGACCGGGATTTCATTGATGACGCCATTTACCTGCTGGAAAAAATTCGGGGGAACTACATTCACTTCAGAGAATGATGGAGCGCCGGTGGCGGCGAAAAAACGGGCGAACTGGAAGTTCGGGGCGAGCGCGCTCAACTGCCCAACCGCCATCTTGTGGTCGAGGTTTTTAGGATCGCGCATCTTCACGCGCTCCATTGCGGCCTGCGCCAGTTTGGTCTCGATACCCATGATGGTCTGGGCTTCTTTTTGTGCGGCAGCCTCATCGTCGCCCAGCAGGTTGAGCATCTTTGTGATGTGTTCCTGATACTTCTGGCGTGTTTCCTGGGACTTGGGATCGTCACTGATGTAATAATCGCGATCCGGGAGCCCCAGTCCTCCCTGGGACACACCGGCGACTACCACGCTGGCGTTGTGCAGATCGGGTTGTGCGCCGAAGCCAAAAAGCGCCTGAACTCCCAGCGAGTGCAGGTAAGCGATGGTTTCAATGACCTGATCTTTGGTCTTGATAGCGGCAATGCGATTCAGTTCGGGCTTCAGAGGAGCCGCGCCTTTTTTGTTTACGGTCTTCTCATCCATGCAGGTAGCGTAATAGTCGCCGATTTTCTGCTCGATGGGTGAGCGCTTGGGATTATTGGCCGAGTTTTTTTCCAGAATGTCATGCAGCACCTGGCGGTTATATTCTGCCAGTTCATTGAATCGCCCCCAGCGCGACTGATCGGAGGGTACGGGATTGTTTTTGCGCCAGTTGCCGCAGGCATATTGATAGAAGTCTTCGCATGGCTCGGCGCTCTTATCCATGGCATTCAGGTCAAAAGACTTCGGCGCCATTACCTGTTGTGACTGCGATGCCTCTTTGCTGCCTGCAGGTTTGGCGGTCGAGCCTGCCTTTGCGGGTTTTTTGCCGGTACTGCCCGCACCCTGTGCGGCGGCGCTCACCACCCCCAAAAGAATGACTGCTAATATCCGCTTCAAAAACATAGATTTACCTCATTGGTAGGAGAGTAGGGGAAACTTGAAAGTTTATTCTGAAGGCAATAGCCGTGTAAACACTGGCTGGACAGAAATACCGCCAAAATTCGATGTAAATGCGGGAAACTGTGGTGATAGACCGTAAGAATACTTTTACTGGAGGAGCCGGGCAGCACCGGCGTTTTCCTCCTCGATGATCTTCCGAATATGCTTCGAGGGGCGGATATCCCTTAAATGAAAAGTATTGGGGGTTCATGGAGATTGCCAACCCCCAGGAAGTCATGTTTGAAATAAAAAAGGCAGAGGCGCATCAAGGCGACCTCTGCCTTTTTTCCGTCGGCTGTGAATCAGGCGCTGGCGCTTGCTGCTGTGCCGCCTACACTGCTGACAGGTTTCGCCAACAAGGCGCTTGCGGCAACTGCAAAGTAACGCCGATACGAATAAAAAATACCCAGCATCACCGGAAGCACTGCCACCGGTACTTGCCAGCCAATCTGCGCATGGAGCGTGAGCACGCATCCGGCAATTCCGGCGCTGGCCACGAAGTACGGGAACGAGAGCTGCAAGATCCCTTTCCAGGTGCGCAATGCATTTGTGCCTTCCGTGATTGAAATCACAATAGCAACGGGCAGAGTGTTCACCAGAAAAAATCCGGCTGCTGCAACTGCCAGCAACAAAGCGCGAGAACCTACGGATGCGCTCAGTGCCGGTTGGAGGAACAGCAGACGCGCGAAACCTGCGGCAAGCGCCATATTGCTGAAGTTGAATAATGCCTGCACCGCGTTGAACTTCTTCTGCGCCGAAGGCAGGCACTGCACCACGGTCGAGAGGCACGCGACCATCAATGCTTCAGCCGCGTTCATCTCGGCAATTGCAACCAGGATGAACGGCAGGTTCACTGACATATTTCCGGTCACGCCGGGCAGCTTCACCTTGAGGCGGGCTGCCAGACACGCTACCACGGCGAAGGAGACGAACCGCACTCCATTGATTGAGCCTGCATGGATCAGCGCATTCCCGAGCACAGCAAGACCTGAGAGGACGATCAGAGCGATAAAGATGCGAGCTGAACTTTTCATCTTAGTTCTCTCCATTTTCTGCGGAACTGAGGGCCACTAACGAATTGCCCCAGACCACCGAATCGCCCCAGACTACGCTGAAGCCGCTACAAGTTGAATCGCCCCAAACTACAGAGTCGCCCCAAACCACGGAATCGGAAATCACGGTGTTGCCACCCCAGACCACCGATTCACCCCAGACGACTGAGGAGCCCCACACGACAGTGGTGCCCAGAAGCGGAGTGCCTCTTACAAACCTCACTTTGTGAGCCATCGAATCGTAAACGGCCGAAGGCGATGGCGCGCCGCCCGGAGCAACATCTGTGCTGGAGAGAGCAGCGTTTATGTCGAGATATCCTGCGCCGATGGTGAACACGTCATACTGAGAAAGATAAGAATTTCCCAGCAGATCGTAGGCCCAGCTATTGACCGGATAGTTCTTCCATGCGGTCTTCATCATGCGCGCCTTGACCAGGTCAGGAGTAAGCGTTGGGTCCTTCTGGATCATCAGCGCTGCACCTGCCGCAACCACAGGCGTGGCCATGCTGGTGCCGCTCAGACGCATGTACTTCGAACTTGAATCCTGCGTACACACGCTGATGCCGAGCAGGTTTACACTGCAGACATTCAGCGGCACGCTGGGAATCAGGTCCATCGCGGTGTAGAGCAGTGGCAGCGTTGCATTTGGAGCAAGCAGCGAAACCAGGCGGTTGCCTGGAGCAACGATATCCGGCTTCACCACATGGTCAAACAGAGAAGGGCCTTTCGAGCTGTAGCTCGCGATGGTGTCGTCGGTGCGCAGCAAGGTGTCCCGAGTCTTAGTTGCGCCAACGGTGATGACCGCCGGATCATTACCCGGGGCCTTGATGGTGGCATAACCATTTGTTCCATAGGTGTTGTCGCGGCCCGCGTTCCCGGCTGCCACTACCACCACAATGCCGGCCTTCCATGCCGCCTCGACTGCCTGGCATAGAGGGTCGAGCATGTAGGACTCGTAAACACCTCTTCCCAGAGAAAGATTGATGACCCGAATGTTGTAGGTGTTCTTGAGGATAATGGCGCGCTGGATGGCCGCGATCACCTGGCTGTCGGTGCCGCCGCCATTAGCATCGAGCACGCGCAGGTTGATGATATTGGCATTGGGCGCGATGCCGGTGTATTGCATCGCATAGCCGCTGACAGAATCTTTGCCATTTCCGGCAATGATTCCGGCTACGTGTGTTCCATGGCCGTAGAGGTCGGTGGTGCGCGTGTCGCCATTTACAAAGCTTTCGCTGTAAACGATGCGTGAACCCGAGCCGCTGCTTTTCTGCAGGTCGTCATGGTTGTACACACCACTATCGATCACGGCAATGCCAACCCCGCTGCCATCCAATCCATAATGCTGCCGCGCAATGTCCGCGGTTACCGCCGCCGAAGTCACTGCATCGAAGGCAGGCTTGTTCGGACGGTCCGGCGTGACATAGGCGATATCAGGATGGTTCTCAAGGAACCGGAGGACTATTACGGGAATGCGGAAAGCTCCGCTGTTGATCTGGTCCAGTTTCGCCTTCAGTTTTCCGCCCTGTGCGATCATCATCGCTACATGGCGTGAGGTAAACTTCTGGTTGAACTGAATGATGACGTCTACTGTGCCATCAGGATTGACGGGGAAATCTGACATGTCTGCGGCAAGATTGTGTCCATGAAGCTGCCCTACAGCATCATGGACCTTGCCCGCATTACCTGCGGCAAACCCGGGCGTTATGCCCAGGACCAGTAGCGCCGAGAAAAGAATCAAAGGCAAGAGCCTGGTGTGGCTCTCCTTGGTTCCGGCTGCTGCATGGATTTCGTTATTGCTCATCTTCTCCTACTCCGAACCTGGTTGTTACCCCTGGCCCCCTATTGCCCGGAAGGACTGGAAAGCCAGCAATACCCATCTCCTAGGAACCCCAAACTGCCGAAGCAGCGGCGCTCAGGAGATGCTTTGCCTGGGGCATGCTGAGGGTGAACCCAGCTACGGCGGCAACAGCCAGGCTGAGCACGACGATCATGATCTTTGACTTGGAAGTCATAATGGTTTTCACCTCGGCTTTCTTTATTGCAATCTCGGAACCACAGTCGCCGAATGATGCAACCCAATGAATCTAAATGGTTTAGGCGGTATTCTTGGGGCGGAATTGTTGCGACACTTTGTCTGTGAAAATCGGGATTTTGAGTGTTGTTGATGACATAAGTACCGTGAAACCATTGGATTACAGGGAATGTCACAGACAAGTGACAAGTTGTCGCAGGGGTTCCTGATTATGAGCCACGGCTCCAGTATTCGGGGAGGAAATGATGGCGATTGGGGCAATTTACCTTACACGATGGCGTGTCAGATGCCGCAAACACCTGCGATTGGGGGGCAGTATTTTCTTAGACAGAAGTGGACTCAGTGGACAGGAATTTGAGCCGGCTATGCCGAAGCGCCACGGCGCTTTTCCGGCATTTGCGGCATGGATGGCAGGGCAGCGACCAGGCGCCTGGTAAAGGCGTGGGTGGGGGCAAAGAAGATCTGCTGGGGCGGTGCGCACTCTACGATTTCACCGTCGTTCACAATGGCAATGCGGTCGCAGATGGAAGCTACGGAGGGCAGGTCATGCGAAATATAGAGAATGCTCATGCCCAGCTTGCGATTGAGATGAGAAAAAAGATCGAGGATCTCTGATTGAGTGATTGCGTCCAGTGCGCTGGTGGGTTCGTCGGCAATCAGCAGGGAAGGACGGTGCAGAATCGCCATGGCGATCAGCACGCGCTGCGCCTGCCCTACGCTGATCTCAGAAGGATAACGGCGAAGGAATTCTTTTTCTGCCGGCAGGCTTACGTTTTCAAGCGCTGCAAGAATGGCTTTCTGGCATTCCTGTTTTCCGCCGCTCTGGTGCAGCTTCCAGGCCTCGGCAAGCTGAGTTTCAATGCGGAGCGCAGGATTCAATGATGATAAAGGGCTCTGCGGCACAAAAGCGATTTCTTTGCCGCGCAGCTTAAGCCACGCGCTTTCTTTTAGAGTAAGTAGTTCTTCGCCTTTCCAGCGTATGGAGCCAGTGACCTTGCCATCTTTCATGCCCAGCAGGCCGAGCACCGCCAGCGCCAGTGAACTCTTTCCGCAGCCGCTATGGCCTACAAGACCGAGGACTTCACCCTCATTGATTTCGAGGCACACCTCGCGCAGGACAGTTTTGTCTTTATAGGAGATGGTGAGGCGGGTTTGGAGCAATGCGGCCATCAGTATTCATTAAAGCTGCTAGCTATTAGCTCCTAGCTCCTAGTTATGTCACCCGCTTCGCGGGCGATTTCAATGCGGGACTTATATCATTCCAGCCACGAGCTAGAAGCTAGCAGCTATTTCAACGCCAACTCCTCCACATTCCAATACGTCTGCGGGCGCAGGGTGCTGGGCTGGGCGTTTTTCACGCCGGGCGCAATCGCCACGAGAGTATCTTTGTTCACCAGATAAATAAACGGCTCCTGCTCCCAGGCGATCTGTTGTACTTCATCCCAGTATTGCTTGCGCTTGCTGTTGTCCGCAGAGGATGACTGTGCGCGCATCAGCTTGTCGATCTGCGCTTCCCATGGGGTCGCAGGCGTCTTCTGCCGGGTGTTCCACTGATGGTTGTCGGCTGAACTGAGCCACACATTCATCTGTGAATTGGGATCGAGGTCGGCATTCACCAGACCCAGCAGGCAGGCTTCGTAATTCAGTTTGTCACTGATGCGCTCGATGAGGGAGGGAAAATCCATGGGCGCGACGCTCACCTTAATCCCAATTTTCTTAAGGTCTTCCTGGATCATGGCAGCCATGTTTTCGCGGGGACGATTCCCGGCATTGGTAATGATGGAAAACTCTACGGCATGCCCGCCCCTGTCTTTCAACACTCCATTTTCCTGATGAAACCCATCCTGCTGCAACAGCTTGATGGCTGCCGCAGGATCGTAAGGATGCGGCTTCAATTTGGAATTGAACCAGAACTTGTTTGCCGGAGAGATAATGCCGATGGCCGGTTTAGCGTGTCCGCGGAAAACCACACGGGCCATATCTTCACGGTTAATTGCCTGTGAGATCGCCCGGCGGAAATTGGTCGAGGTAAACCATGCCCGCTTGTAGTCTGGAAGGGATGCGGTGGGCGACTGGTTGAACCATAGCTGCTCGGTATCTGAAGAAACACCGGCATCGCGCACCAGCGATGGATCATCAGCCGTGAACTTCTCAAAAATTGCAGGTGAAACCGTGTTGATCAGGTGTACCTCACCGCGGCGATAACGCAGGGCCTCGATTTCGCGATTCTGTTCGATCTCAAGCCTCACGGAATCGAGATAGGGCAGAGGGCGTCCGGCTGCATCTTTCTTCCAGTAATTAGGATTGCGCTTGAGCAGAATGTAAGACCCTGATTTGTGCTCAGCCATGTAGAAAGGCCCAAGCGTAGCGGTTTCTTTCTGTGGAGACTTCTCCGAGACAATGGCAACCGTATCAAAAAGATTTACCAGGTTGGCGACCGGCGCGGGAAAGGCGATCTCTACTACGGTTGGAGAAACAGCCTGCGCCGTTACCTTACCTTCAGCGGAACGGAAGGCATCGCCAGTGGTGGAGTGCAGGGCCGGGTCCATGAGTTGCTGCATGGTGTAGGCCACGTCTGCGGAGGAAAACTGTGTTCCATCCGAGTAGCGCAGGCCCTCACGCAGCTTGAAGCGGATGCGCTTGCCGCCATCCAGCACCTTCCATCCGGTGGCCAGCTCTGGTTGCGGCTTCTGGGTGATGCGATTGACGCGCAACAGCACGCCGGCAGTCAGATAACGGATGACCTCAGAGTTATCGTCCTGCGCCAGCAGTGGATTGAATGTTTTAGGTTCGGAGTTGATGCAGAAACGCAGTTCTCCGCCATTCTGGGCGAAGGCGAGCGGGCCAACGAGCAGCGCCAGCGCGAACAACAAAAATCGCTTCAAGTACGGACCTCATTCTTGTTCAGCAGTGTTTGGAAACAGCTTACCACCATAATGAGAACAAGAAGAGGCATAAAGCGCCAAGGTTCCGGACGTAACGTAACCACATTCTGCAACTCGCGCAGCAGGCTTCCGAGCGAGGGAAGAGGTTCGGCCACGCCCAATCCCATTGCGCCCAGATTTGCTTCGGCAATGATGAACACCGGAATAGAGATCCAGAACTGCGCGAGTAGAGTTCCGCGCAGATTCGGGAGCAGGTGGAGGCGAAGCAGTTTGAATCCGGAAAAGCCTGAGGCACGCGCCAGCCAGACAAACTCCGATTTCAGAAGATCCCTGGTGCCTGCGCAGATGATTCGCGCCGAAGCCGCCCATCCTAAGACTCCCAGCAGCAGGAAGGTGATGAACACCGAACTTTCAGGAGAAATGTTGAGGGGCAGCATGGCGCGCACTGTAATGAGCAAGAAGAGCCAGGGAATGGACAGGAATAAATCCATGATGACCAGCGCGCAGCCTTCCACCCATCCACCGCAGTACCCGGCGATGCCGCCAATCAGTGCAGCCATGAGAGTAGTGAGGGCGGCGGCCAGCGGAGCTAGAATCAGAGAGACGCGCAATCCATAAATCAGGCGCGCGAAGCGGTCGCGTCCCAGGTCATCTGTTCCCAGGGGATGCTGTGCAGAAGGGGATACCCCAGGAGATTCACGGAACTGATGTTCATAACCCGCAGGCGCAACGTAGTGAGCGCCGATAGCGGCCAGCGCGGCCAGGATCAGCAGGGCTGTGGCACCCCAGCGAAGCGCCTTCATGCGGCGCTCCGGGTAAAGCTGCGGCGGGCGCTATCGGAAAGCATGGTGGCGCAGACGGTTACAAACGTGACTACCAGCGTGAGATTGACCAGCAAGGGCAGGTCGCGCGATTGAGCCGCTTGCCAGGCAAGCTGTCCGATTCCCGGAACGTCGCAGATCACCTCAATCGGCAACAGGACGCCCAAGGCAATACTTACCGAAACTCCTACTAACGCAAGCATCTGGGGCGCGGCCATAGGAGCTACGTGCCATGCCAGCACTCGCCATGCTCCTGCGCCCTTGGCGCGCGCGGTGAGCACGTGCGGCAGTTGATAACTCTGTTGCAGCAGGTTCTGTGAGTAGCGATAAATCTTGGGAAATACCAGCAGCGTAGCTGCCAGTTGGGGAGGCAGGCGCAGCAGCACGAACACCAGCGCCAGCACTACTGCGGGCGTCGAGATGAACGTGCTGCTGACTCCGTCCGTCAAAAAGGTGAGCAGGCGCGAACGTGTGAGTTGCGCAGCCACTGCCAATGCCAGGCCAATCAACCATGCGAGGGCCAGCGCAAGGACCAGGCTGCGCATTGTAACTGGAATTCTTTCGCGCAACAGATCGCGCACCGGCTGATTCAAAGATTGCGATATGCCCAGGTCGCCGCGCAGCAGCGCAGCCAGATAGTTTGCGTAATAGCGGGGTAGATCAGAATTCGTGAGCCGGGCCTGTTTGATGGCCTGGATGCTTTGCGCCGAGAGGCTGCTGTTGAGCTGTTGCTCATCAGAGGAAAATCCCGGCGCAACCCGGATAAGCACCGCGCCTATCATGCTCGCCAGCAGCATAATTACGAGCAGGCGCAACACCGCGAGGCCCACGGAGCGAAGCATTACCGCACCAGGCCGTGGGCTCGTTCAAGCTGATGAAGTCCGGCAATGGCTCCAAACGACTTGCGCTCAGCGTAATGTTCCTGTTTCTGCAGGTACATCCGCCGGTCTGCCTCGGCCAGAAGTTTCTCGGCATCCAGGCCGTCTTCCGGATGGATGACGCAGCCTACGCTGAGTGACAGCAGGTTTTCCCCGCAGACTTCCCAGCCTGCGGATTTGGCCAGTTCGTTCAGACAGGCGGCGCGCGCCATGGCCGCAGAACTGCTCAGGCCGGGAGCCACGATCACAAACTCATCGCCGCCCATGCGCGCCACGTAGTCGTATTCGCGGCACGAGCCCTGCAGGCTTTTGGCAAACAGGCGCAGGATGCGGTTGCCTTCGAGGTGGCCAAAACGGTCGTTCACCTGCTTGAATCCATCAAGATCGCAGACCATCACGGTGAGCGAGCTGTTCAGCCGCTTGCAGCGCGCCAGTTCGCGATCCAGATGCAGGAAGAGCGAACGCGCATTCGGCAGCTCCGTCAGATAATCGGTGGTCGCCGAGGTTTCCGCCTGCTGGAAGGCCAGAGCGTTCTCTACCGAGAGCGCTACCTTGGAACTGATGGCCATCAGAATGCGCAGATGATCAGGCGTGTATGCGTCGGAATCAGCGCTGTAAAGGGTGAGCACGCCTATCACTCCCTGCAGTCCTTCCAGCGGAACCGAGATCGCCGAACGCAAGGTGCTGAACTTGTTGGGATCGTGCAGGTAGCCGGTCTCGACTGAGGGCACACCGTTAAGAATGGCTTTACGGTTTTGCGCCACCCATCCTGACAAACCTTCTCCTAATGGAATTCGCAATGAAGCGAATAAACGGAAGTTCTCGCCATTCACATATTCCGGCACGAGGGCGCTGTCACGCAGGATGTAGGTGGCAATAGCGTCATAGGGAACCAGACGCTTCAGGCGCACGCTGAGCACCGAGAGCGTTTCGTCGAGGCTTAAAGAATTGCCCAGCTCATGGCTCAACTCAAACAATGCCTGGGCTTCCTGGCGGGCTGCAGCGATGGACGAGAGGAACGTAGACTGGGTTGGAGGTGGTTCCGTGCTGTGCTTTTCGAAGCCATTCGCAGGCGCCAGTCCGCGGCGCACTCTTACATCCGTCGAAAGCTTCTGGCGTTCCACGTTGCCGGCCTGGGCGCGCGTCAATTCTTCCAGTTCCTTGTAATACCGTTGCAGAAGAGCGACCACCTGCGGATCGTAAGATTTGCCCGACTGCTGCACCAGGAACTGCATGGCTTCATCCAGAGGCAGGGCACGCCGGTATTGCCGGTTAGAGGCAAGCGCATCCAGACAATCGACTGCGGAAAGGATGCGCGCCCCAATCGGTATCTCTTCGCCTATTAACCCGTCGGGATAACCCGAACCATCCCACTTCTCGTGATGTGAGCGCACGATCGGGACTACCGGATACGGGAACTGCACCCGCTCCAGAATCTCGGCGCCCACCATCGGATGGATTTTCATCTTTTCAAATTCTTCCGGAGTCAAACGTCCGGGCTTGGAAATAATGTGCTCCGGTACCGCCAGTTTGCCGATATCGTGCAGCAGCGCGGCGGCCCGCAGAGCTTCCAGTTGCTCCGCAGGCAGGTTCAGCTTCTTGGCGACTTCCACAGCGTAGACGCGCACCCGGCAAAGGTGATCATGGGTGGTCTGGTCTTTGGCTTCAATGGCCAGGGCCAGCGCTTCGATGGTGCGCAAGTGCAACCCGGCCATGTCTTCTACGTGGCGTTTTTCATTTTCAAGCTTGCTGAGATAAAGACGGTAGGAACGGTAAATCACGAACATGGCCGGCAGCGCGAGCAGGCTTGTTTGCCAGCCGATGATGCGGTTCATCCAGCTCACCAGCCCGGCAATGGCTGCGCCCACCAGGTAATAAGGGAATGACCAGAAGTAGCAGTCAGTCCAGACCTTGCGCAGGGACCGGTGCTCGGTAAGCGAGATGATGGTGGCCACCGGCAGTGTGTTCATCAGGAAATACACGCAGGCGGAAAGCATCAGCAGCAGGGAAGAATTCCCGTGCATCTTTGCCTGCAGGGGGCCGTGATAGGTGAAGTAGGCCGCCCATATCGCCAGCGCAGAGCTGCCAATGTTGAAGATCCATTGTTCTGTACGAGGCCAGCGCTTACGGCTGATAAAGCACTGGGCCACGATCGCCAGGCAGCCGATTACCAGTGTCTCACTGAAATTGAGCTCAACAATGCCGATCAGAATGAACAGAAAGTTCATGGAGATCGTGCCGGTAATTTCCGGCAGAAGCACCTTGAGCCGCGAAGCTAAAAGAGCAACGGTGAGATAGGCGACAAACTTAGGTATGTCTGCTACCTTCCACGTCCATACACCCAGGAGCAGGCTTCCCAGACCGAGGATGGAGATCACCGACAAAAAGAGCCAGGCTTTCTTGCTGAGCGACTTTGCCGGTGTTGACATGGAGTACAAACGTCCTTCCCGGCAGTTGGAGCAAGCTGCGTGCCAAATGTGGTGGAAAAATTTTATAGGCTAAGGCACTAATTTTGAGATAGTTGCAGACAATTGGCGCACCCGGGCTGCTTTTGCCAAAAAATGTGCGCCACTTTGTCACAAAACGTCATTCCATGTGCGCCAGAATGTCACACATGAAGGATAGGGCGATCTGGAGATTGGGTGATCAGGAGATCGGAGTCACCAACGGGCAACAGAAGCATTAGAAAACTCAGGACCCTCCACCCCGCAACGACTGATCCAGAATATCTGTTGGGGCGAGGCACAACGTCCTGAAGATTGTTGAAGATGGCTGGTTTCCCAGCCCCATGGCTCATCGAATGTGGCACTCACCGATTTAGCTCAAACTAACTTTTCTCAATATAAGAATGGCTTTACCTGTGAGTGGCTCACTAAAGTAACCTCCTTATTTCTATTTCCTTATTGCTGTGGAAGCTCGGTTGCCTCATCATTTAGCTCAATCAGTACCTAAGTACACGAAAGTCGTAGCCCAAGCGTAGCCACAGACATTCAGGAGTTGACCGTTTTTGTCTGCCGTAAGCCAAAATACGTGCATTCCCACCAGTCTTGTTGTCCGCAGCGACTCCCTGAAGCGCGTCATGAAGCTGGTAGAGCAGGTGGCTCGTCATCCCGCGGCTGTGCTGGTGGTGGGCGAAACCGGCACCGGCAAGGAGATGATTGCCCGCTCCATCCATAATTGCTCACTACGCTGCAACAATGCCTGGATTGATGTAAATTGCGCGGCCATTCCTGAACATCTTGTCGAAAGCGAACTCTTCGGCTATGAAAAAGGCGCGTTCAGCGGCGCCGACACTTTGAAGCCCGGCCTTTTTGAACTCGCTGACAAAGGCACACTGTTTCTTGATGAAATTGGCGACCTCGACCTGAAGGTTCAGGTGAAGCTGCTGCGTGTGCTCGATGGCGTTCCTTACTATCGCCTTGGAGGCAGTAAAAAAGTTGGTGTAGATGTTCGCGTGGTGGCTGCCACCAACCAGGATCTCGAAGAGCTGGTGCGCGCCGGACGCTTCCGCAGCGATCTTTATCACCGCCTGGCGCAGTTCAAGCTGGAAATTCCGCCACTGCGCGAGCGTCCTGAAGACATTCTGGGCATCGCCGAGCAACTGCTGCACGAACACTATCCACAATCATCTTTTACCAGTGATGCGGTGCGCGCTATGTTTGCCTATGCATGGCAGGGTAACGTGCGCGAATTGAAAAATGCCATTTTTCGTACAGTACTTGTGGCCAAGAATCCACAAGTCCATGTGACGGCCGCCGACCTGAATCTGCCGGAAGTGACATTCAGCAGTAGTGGAACCGGCAGCCCCACTGCGAATGGACACGCAACTCCCAATGGAAACGGCCATGCTCCTGCCGCCGCTGCTGTGCCGGTAGGCACCGACCTGAATCAGGTTGAGAAGCAGATGATCTTTCAGGCGCTGGAGCGTTTTGGCGGCAACCAGGGCAAGGCCGCGGAAGCCCTCGGTATTTCCCGCCGCACACTCATTCGAAAACTCAAGAGCTACCGCGAAGCCGGGGCCGGGGAGATAGTAGGCACATTGCAGGTGGAGCAACAGCGTTACTATCGCGCTCACGTCAGTGTCCCTGTGACTCTGAAGTATGCAGATGAACAGTTTGAAGCCACATTGCTGAACATCAGCCTGGGCGGCGCTGCCGTGAATACAGACCGCATTCTCAAATGCGGAATGGAAGCTTCCATCTGCTTCCTCATTCCTGAAACTGATGTTGAGGCCGAACTCTCCGGGAAAATCACCTGGGCAGGGAAAGACGGCCAGCACGGCATTCAATTCGGCGATATTCCCGCACATATCCGCACCAACCTGCAGCGCTGGCTGCTCAGCCAGATGAAGAAAGATGGCTGGAACCTGGAATTCGCCGTCTAGTCTTATCCACAAAAAACTCAACCGCAGAGAACCCAGAGGGCGCAGAGAGATTGAGGATGTGGCAAGTTACGTCCTCCAATTCATAACTCCCAGCCTCGATTAGCTATTTGAGTTTCCCTTCTGCGTTCTCTGCCCACTCTGCGGTTAAGGGTTTCTAGTGCCGAAATTTGAGACACTCCACCATGTGCCAGGGATGAGACAAAATGTCACTCTATGCTGGCGCACACGTCAGCATGTCACATTTGCTGTCTCTCCCGGCTTTTTCCATCTGCCGCGTTCTCAAGAGCTTACACGCCATCAAGTCGCTGGCATTCCGCCTGCATACCAAAGCGGCAGGTAACCTGCACAATGACTCCCAAACGCAAGCTCAAATATCTTGTAGCGGTTCTGTCCGTTCTGCTGTTCGCTACTGCAGCGCTGGCCAGGGAACACAAATTATCGTCGGAACTCAACCAGCATCTTGCAAAGCTCAATGCGGCTGCTTCACCTGAAGAAGCCTCCCAGAGAGCGGCCGAGATGGTGGATGTGATTATCCAATTCCGCAATGGCGCGCAATTACCTTCTCAACTGGAGAAAGTGAAAGGTATCGGGGGACAGCATAAGAACACCTTCAACATCATCAATGGCGGTCTGTTTCGTGTACCTGTGAGCCTGCTCTCCATGCTGGCGCATGACCCTGACGTTACCTATATCTCTCCCGACCGCCAGACGATTAAGCTTTCCCCGAATGACTACATCCTGGATACTACGGTCACTAATCCAGTCATCAATGCGGGCTACACCGGCGCAGGTATCGGCGTTGCTGTGATCGATAGTGGAGTGAAGGCCAATCATCCTGACCTGGTGAATCTTTCAACGGGCTACTCACGCGTGGTTTACAGCCAGAGCTTTATCTCCGGTCTTGATGCCAGTGATCAGTACGGGCATGGCACCCACGTGGCCGGCATCATCGCCGGGAATGGTTATATGTCCAATGGATGGATGAGAGGAGCCGCGCAGCGCGCCAATATCATTAACCTGCGGGTGCTGGATGGCAACGGCGCTGGAACCGATAGCGCCGTGGTTGCCGCTATCCAGCGCGCCATCCAGCTCAAGAACACCTACAACATCCGCGTGATCAACCTTTCCGTGGGGAGGCGCGTATCGGAGAGCTATGCGCTGGATCCTATCTGCCAGGCGGTGGAACAGGCATGGAAAGCGGGCATCGTGGTAGTCGTGGCAGCCGGAAATTTTGGACGTGACAACAGCATGAATACCAACGGCTATTCCACTGTCACCGCACCCGGCAATGATCCTTACGTGATTACGGTGGGGGCGCTCAACACCCATGCCACTCAGTCCACTTCTGACGACACCATGGCCAGCTACAGTTCCAAAGGTCCCACGCTGTTTGACCACATAGTGAAGCCTGACATCATTGCTCCCGGAAACCGCATTGTATCTCTGCTGGCCAATGGCAGCACTCTCGATCGAAATTATCCTGCGAATGAACTGTCTCCTGCGGTCTACGGCAGCACAGCGTACACATCCTCCTATGCCACCCTGAGCGGCACCAGCATGGCTGCGCCTATTGTTTCGGGTGCTGTGGCGCTTCTGCTGGAGAGCAACCAGTATTTAACGCCTGACCAGGTCAAGGGCAGGCTGATGAAGAATGCAACCAAGATCTACCGTACTTACAATACAGCTCTGGGCAGCAATGGCCTGTACTACAGCAATCAGACTGACGCGTTTGTCACCGGCGCCGGCCTGCTCAATACTTACAACGCCATCTATTACACTGACGCACCCAGCGGGAACTCGCTTTCACCCATCGCCACCCGTGACAGCTTTGGAAATGTCTCCATGTCTATGGATCGCAATTCGTTCTGGGCCAACTCCGTGGTTTGGGGAGAGTCTGTGGTATGGGGAGATGGACTGCTGACTGGCTCTTCAGTCGTATGGGGTGATTCCGTGGTATGGGGTGACAACACCAATTCCGGCTTCAGCGTCGTGTGGGGCGACTCCGTGGTATGGGGCGACGGCATTACGACCACTGCCTTTTCTGAAGCAACCACTTACGACCAGAACTGAACCGTCGTTATCGCGCAGGGAATTATGAATAAGTTGTCCATTTTCGCAAAGCTGTTCATTGGACTGATGGTGGCCGTGGGCACGGCCGTGATCATCCATGGCGCTCTTCGATTCAGGCCGCAAAGCATGCTGATGTTCGTCTTCTTTCTGACGCTCACGGCAGTAGCCTCGCGGCTGCGGATTCGCCTGCCGCGCGTCAATGGGACTATGTCGATCAACTTGCCATTCTTTCTGGTTGCGGCTACGCAATTGAGCGCTGCCGAAGCGCTGCTGATTGCCTGCGTGGGATCAATCGTGCAATCCCTGCCTCGTCCCGGGAAAACCCTGCAGCCCGTGCGTGTAATCTTTAATGCAGCGGTGGTAACCAGTGCTGTGGCCTGTGCTGCTTACATTTTCAGTGCCACACGCGGTGCGGGTTGGATTTTCTCTCTGGCGCTGGCCTCCGCTGCCGCTGCCTTCTTCATCGCCAATACTGTTCCTGTATCTCTTGTGTTGTGGCTGGCCGAAGGCGCACAACCGGTGAACACCTGGCTTGAGATCGCCCACCTTACAGTTCCTTATTACGTGCTGAGCGCCGGTGTTGCTGTTATCTTCAATGGCATTCACAATGCTTCGATATGGCCTTCAGCCTTGCCCCTGTTCGCCCTGATGTTGCTGATCCATGCTTCATTCAGGCGCTACTTCGGAGAAGTCACGGAGCCGGTAAAGAAAGCGCAAGCTACGGCAGCCGAGACAGTGCAGGCCAGGGCGAGCGGTGCGTGAAGAGCAGTACTTGGATTCCTAACTCTGCAAAGTCTCTTGCGAATCCTGTGCATCGGGAAAATACGAAATTCAATTCTCGTGTTCACGGCGTCCTTCTGGCCACTAGCGTAGAATCTCCTTTTGACAAAGCAATCAGGAGTCTACGTTTGAATGGCGGCTGAGAAGCCAACGCTGGAAAATATTATTTCACTGGCAGACTTTGAAGCGCAGGCCGAGTCCTGCATGTCAGCCATGGCCTTCGCCTATGTTGCCGGAGGCGCAGCCGATGAGCTGACCATGCGCGCCAATTGTGAAGACTGGAAGCGTATTCTTCTTGCCCCAAGAATTCTGGTGGATGTCTCGGAGATCAGCCTGCGCACTGAAGTTCTGGGCCAGCAGTTGGAAATGCCTATCATGCTGGCGCCGGCTGCCTTTCATCGCCTCTGCTGTCCTGATGGCGAAATGGCTACGGTTGCCGGGGCGAATCAGGCTGGGGGCGGCCTGATCTTGAGCTCCTTTTCCACGGTAGCCGTTGAGGAAGTTACAGCCTCGGCAAAGCATCCAGTGTGGTTCCAGCTTTACTTCCAAAAAGATAAGCCGCTCACCCAGGAGATGGTGCGCCGCGCCGAAGCCGCCGGATGCAAGGCTCTTTGCATCACCGTAGATACGCCTGTACTGGGAGCACGGCACCGTGAGAGCCGCACTCAATTTGCCCTTCCGGCTGATTTCAAGCTGCCCAACCTGAAGCTTGGACCGGTGAGCCATCGTCCGGTGCGTAGCGCTGTGTACAGCGAACTGCTGAACCCTGCATTATCGTGGAAAGACATTGAATGGCTCTGCTCGATGGCCAAAGTTCCGGTGCTGCTCAAAGGCGTAATGAATCCTCAGGATGCCTTATTAGCGGTAAAGACCGGGGTCTCAGGAATCATTGTCTCCAACCATGGCGCGCGCAATCTGGATACACTGCCCAGCACGGCTGAAGCTTTGCCACGAGTCGCTGAGAAGGTAAATGGCAAGCTGGCCATCCTGGTGGACGGCGGAATTCGCCGGGGCACGGATGTTCTGAAGGCGCTGGCTTTAGGCGCGAAGGCCGTCCTTGTAGGACGGCCTTATCTTTACGCGCTGGCTTTTGCCGGAGCCGCAGGCGTGGCCCGCATGCTCGAACTGCTCAGCACCGAGTTGATTATGGCGATGGCCCTCACAGGACGCACCGCCATCGATCAGATTGACCGCTCAGTGCTGTGGGATACAGCATCACATGTGTAACTTCACACCGTGTGGGATTGCGCCCTGGAATACATAAGCGTAGAGCATCACGATGATGCCTACGATAAAGGCCAGGGCCACCGAGTGCCAGAACACATGACGGAAAATCGAACCCTCAGTACCCACAGTGTTTGTGGCCGCAGTGGCAACCGTGATCGATTGCGCATCCACCATTTTGCCCATCACGCCTCCGGCGCTGTTGGCTGCGCACATCAAGGTGGAGCTTATTCCGAGTCGGTCAGATGTGATCTTCTGCAAGCTGCCGAATAACGCGTTCGATGATGTATCGCTTCCGGTGAGGGCCACCCCCAGCCAGCCCAGGTAGGTACCGAAAAGCGGAAAGAACCACCCGGTGCGAGTGAACGCCAGTCCCAAGACGGCATCCATCCCTGAGTATCGCGTGAGGTATCCCAACCCGAGCATGCAGCCTATGGCGATAATCGCAAATCGCAGCTTGTACAGCGTTCGCCCGAAGACCTGGAACATCTCCCGGATAGGTACTCGCAGCAACAGGCCGGAAACAATGGCCGCCAGGAAACATGCAGTGCCGGTTGCCGTGAACCAGTTGAAATCGTACCGTATGTTCTCCGGGGTGGGCGCCTTTACTACGGGTGCGTCACGACGAATTTGCTTTTGAATTACCGGGAAGTCCCATCCGTTTTCAGCGCCTTTGGGTGAATAGTGCGGCGTTGTGTGCTGGTTCAAATATCCTTTTACAGTCGGCAGGCCCCACAGCAGCACAAAAACCGAAAGCACCGCGAAGGGCATCCACGCCTTGGCAATTTGTCCGCGAGTATATTGCGGAACAGAAGCAGCCGCGCCTACTGATCTGGCGCCCGCAGTTGCAACTCCGGTGTCTCGTTCGTGTGGGAAACGCCATATGGTTTTGGGCTTCCAGAAAAGCAGAAATGTCGTGGTGACAGCCAGCGAAAAAATCCCGGCCATAATATCTACCAGGTTGCTGTCCATGTGATTGGACCAGAAGAACTGCATGGAACCGAATGAAAGTCCGACCACCAGAATGGCCGGCGTGATCTCAAATGTTTCCTTCCAGCCCACTACTGCCCTGACCAGCCAGAAAGGCACAATCACGCAGGTGATGGGAAGAATGCGCCCGATCATGGCGTTGAGGTCTCCTTCCGGCAAGCCGCTGACTCCCGCCAGCGTATGAACAGGTGTGCCAATGGCCCCCCAGGCTACAGGCGAGGTATTGGCAATGAGATTGAGCACCGCTGCGTGAAAAGGAGAGAAGCCCAGACCCACCATAAAGGCACTGGCAATGGCCACAGGTGTGCTGAATCCCGCGCAGCCTTCCAGGAACGCGCCGAAGCAAAACGCCACCAGCAATGTTTGCAGCCGCCGGTCGGAAGTGATATTGGCCAGCGAGTTTTTCATGACTTCAAAATGACCCGTGTGTACGGTGAGCTCGTAAAGATAAACGGCTGCGATAACGATCCAGACAATCTTCAGCATCCCAAACAACACGCCGTAAATAAAACTCATGGCGGAAAGCTGCCAGGGCATGTGAAACACCAGCACACTGACCAGCAGTGCGGTAACCGCTCCTGCGATCGCGGCAAGGTGCGGCCGCACCCGCAACCCGGCAAGCAGGCCAAGCAGGACAACAATAGGCAGCGCTGCGATGATGGTGGAGAGCCACCAGTGTCCCAGCGGATCATAGACTTGTGTCCAAGGCATAATTTTCTCCTGGGTGGAAAAAGCGCGCGAATTATACCGTTCTTCACCGGTATTGCCTAGTAGGGAGCCAGATGTCAATCCTTAATATAGGCAGCACCCGCCAAATTGACCGGACAGGCGCTTCCACTGCCATGCATTGTTAGCTGTAGGATCAGGAACGCTGAATAACCGGGAGACGATCCGGCAGAATGATTCACGCAGCAAAAAACAAGCCTGTCAGGAATCGCCAGCAGGTGCGCTTAAACGACCCACGAAGAGTACTCTCGATTTGGTAATAATATACTTGCCTAACCAGATGTAAATTTCGCTAAACTTTCGCTTTTTTCTCTTGCGTCTCTGCTGCTGGTCTGCTAATCAGGATACGGGACTCGCCACTGCTCAAGACAGTGACAAGCCCCTAACCAAAAGCACCACCTAAGGAGATGCAATGGCTAACACCAGTTTACGGCAACTGGCCGACTTCCCTGAAACCCGCGACAAGATCGTAGAAAACATTGAAGTCTTTTCCGACCATGAGTATTACGGAATCACGATTCGGTTTACGGATAAAACCGCGCTCGCTTTCGCGCTTGAAACCGCTGTGTTCGCGTTCCCGGTTCTGTCTGACTGGGCAGATGGCAATGAGACAATCCTCAAAAAATACAAGTCTATCCGGAGCCACATTCAACGTTCGTAACAGTTTTACAATTCACACTCAGCCCACCTGTTGTTGAGGGTGGGCTGCTTTATTGGAGAAACAAATGAACATTGCACTCTCGCGCACGATCCTGTTTTTTCTGATGATGTTCGGACAGACCGCCACCGTCCCACAGATCAAGAGCATTGAAGTCGTACTCATCCGCACCAGCGCGTATGAGTACCGAGATGTCAAGACTGCCAAAGGCAACCGTTATCTTGAAATAAGGCAATCCGGTAAAACAAGATGGGCCAGGGTAGAGGAAATAAAATGCGGCAAGATTGGGGAAGAAGTCGAATCGCAATCGTTCGACTTCTCCTATAGGTGTGACTTTATTTCACCTCAACCTTAAAGGGCGGAATTTTGACTTTCTGTGGGTCTTTATCGGGATTTTTGATGATTATTTGAGGTTGTCCTGCCAATTGACTTGGGTCGGCCTGCGCCGAGAGCAGCTTCGGATTACTTACGTTCAGTGTGACTAAAGTGTACTGGCCAGAAGGCGTGTCGCGGGTTATGGTTCTTTTCCCCGTAAATGTCGTGCGATCAGGACTAGCGGTTTCCAAGGAAAGACTCAGAGGAATGTCTCCGTGAGCACTTTCATCCTTGGGGATTCCCGCTGGGTTATAGCTAACAGATACCCGCGAATCCGGCTCTAACGGTTTGTCAAACTTAACCGTAACCTCAATAGTATCTCCGGGCTTAAATGTTTTCTGCGCGGATGCGGTTACGGTGAAAGCCAGGGAAAGACCAATCAATACCAAAGCTCTAATCAAGGGTTTCGTTTGCATTGAGACTCCTTAAGAAACTGAAATGTGCCAGGGGTGAGGTGCTGAGGATTATACGCCTCTAATCCCTGGAATTTTCTTCTATCTAAATCTATGAAAAACAAGTTAGCATTGGGAGCAAAGTTCCCTTTAGTGATGCCCCGTAGGGGAGGACTCCCGGTGATTAAAGTCAGCGAATTCAAATTGTACGAACTGGCTATAGCAGTTCATCCACTTACCACAGTACCAGAACACGCGAAGTACAGTGACGTATGGTATGCGTGGTTTACTGCGCGCACAGAACTGCAAACTTTATTCCACCACCGCCAATTGAACTTTTGCTATGAAGCCGCAAATAAGCTGTATAACGCTATTACTGTTGTTGTCCCTACGGAGTGGCAAGAAGCTTTCGACAAGCTTTTGGGGTTGACAAATCAACAAGACACCCCTGAGCCAGAATTGCAGTTCATACAGCGACACAACACTGTTGAAGCGGCCAAAGAATTTGAGACGGTGCTGAGAACAGAACTCAACAATGCAAATACATATTTTATTGACCCGAAGGGTGCTCATGACACATCGGCGTTGCTCGTCAATGCAAGTGCTCACATTCCCAAACATATTTTGCTAGAAGTTAAGGAAATAGAGCAGGACATTGACCAAGCTGGACGTTGCTTGTTATTTGACAATTCGACTGCCGTAGGCTTTCATCTCATGCGTGCAATAGAGACTGTCATTTACAAATATCTTAAGAATCTGAGCGGTAAGGACACTCCCGTTAAATCACGCAGTTGGGGTGTTTACATCAAAGCCTTGAAAAAACTAAATGCCGAAAAGAAAGTAATCGGCACGATTGAACATATCAAGGACACTTACCGGAATCCGATATTGCATCCTGAAGTAAGCCTTACGCCTGATGATGCTCAAGTGCTGTTCGGGCTGGCGGTGAGCGCGATTGTGCAGATCGTAGGAGTTATGAAGGCGACCAAGGGAGCAACAATCGCGTTTCCAGCAACTGGAACAATTGCATTGCCTTAGGATATCAAGCAGCCTGCAATTGCCATTCATCATTTGTGACTTTGGCGACTCTCTTCTTTGGCGGAGCTTGCGTGACGTTATGCCACTTTCCAGTAAGCAATTTCAGCAGTTCTTTGCGGAGATCGTTCAGGTGCTCGTCATCAACGGATGTAGCTATATAAATCACGCGAATCAATTTATCGTTTGATTCGCTGAGTTGTTGATGTCCATTTTCAGCACGCGATAAGGTTTCCTGTTCGATGCCGATTGCTTTAGCAAAGTCCACTTGCTTCTGTCCTAAACGCTTTCTGAGAAAACGGATCTCTTCACCTGATAAGGCGGTAGGCTTTTCTATGAGGTCGCGTGCAATTAACTGCATCAGTTGTTTGATGGCGGGAATTTCTGCGACAACACGTCCAGATGAGTACTTGTAATACGTGATTCCGATTAGGTAAATGTTGGGGAGTCCACTGTCTACAAAATGAAACGGGGTTTCGCGTGTCGCAATGTGTTCTGTTCGCGTGTCACCTGTATCAGTTGTCATCGTCGTTTCTCCACCTGGTTACGACTGTGAATTCTCTAGCTCGGGTGTCAACTGCAATCAAGATCGTGATGGGGTCTTCATCAACCGAATATCCATCAATCTCGTACTTGTATTGCCACTCTGTTTTGTTGAAGGAGTGACGTGCAATCGTCCATTCTCCCTCAAGCGCATGAATCACATCGTCCGTGCTCAAGCCCCGTTCTAAATGGTCAAAGAGAGCGTGAAATGACTCAGGGCTTTCGTAATCGGGATTCTTCTGTATCGCATCCAGAACAATTTCCCTTAACTGTTTGGCGGATAGGGGGTTGGGGATAAACCCTTCACTTGTCATACACTAGTGTTTTCTTGATTTAATGTCAAGATTTTTCTTGACTGGTTCGTTAATTGACTGATTACGGAAGTGTTTCAGCGATATGATGGGAGCATGAAGTCTAATCCCAAGACATCGGACGAATACACGGCTTTTGAGAACCTGTTGCGTCAAGTCGTGAGTGTTCCTCATTCTGAGATCAAAGCAAAATTGGAAGCGGAGCGGGCTGCAAAGAAGAGGAAAAAACGGGCTAAGACTTCACCCGTTTCCCGCGCTTCAAACGACCATGAAGATTAGAATGCTTCTGCCGTTTCTCCCACCTTGCCAGTCAGTTCCTTATAGGTTAACCGCCGACCAGCAACTTTCGAGAGAACCATCATAAACCTGTCACCGTCATCAACAGGGTTGTCTTTTGTGCCGCGATTATTGAAGCGGAATTCCTGTTCATCCAAGTAGCGGAACAGGTGGAAAGGTTCAACAGAAACATACGTTCCATTGATGCCACGCTTGAACAAGCACCAGAAATTTTCCAAACCGTTTGTGTGGACTCTGCCGCGCACGTACTCTACTGCGTGATCTACCACCTGATGAGCGTAATCAGATTCCAGACCGTTGTAAGAGAGAAGTGCGTCACTGTAAAGAGCGGAACCAGCTTGGACAGTGGCCTTTACTTCCGCCTGAAGAGTTTTCTTTTTGCGGTTCGTTACAACCGTTGTACGCACTGTGCTGTGAGTCCCTCTGCTCTTGTCGCCCCGTTGCAGGATTCCCATTACAGCGGTTTTGTCGGTCGGGCCGGAACCAGTAATACGGCGTTTCTTAACATCCATGTGCATGTTCCGCGCCTTACCGCCGATGAAAGTTTCGTCTGCTTCGCACTCACCACCAAATTTCATAATGGAGCCGTTCTGCATTGCGAGTCTGATTCTGTGCATCATGAACCATGCGGATTTCTGAGTGATGCCGATAGCGCGGTGAATCTCCCAAGAGCTAGAGCCGTTCTTGCAGTTCGCGATCATCCACATGGCAAGCATCCACTTCTCAAGAGGCAATGGCGAGTCTTCAAAGATCGTGCCGACCTTTACGGAGAACTGCTTGCCACATTCCCCGTTCTTGCATTTCCAGCGTTTCTGTGTGGCGAGATAGTAATGCTCTTTACCGCCACAGTTCGGGCAAACCGGGATTCCGTCCGGCCATTTAACAGCGGCAACGGTGTCAATGCAGGTTTGCTCATTGCTAAAATGCTTGATTGCGGTCTGGAGAGTTTTGGGCTTGCTCATGACTAATCCAGAGTACCCGAAACGAGTTGGTTAGTCAAGTATATTATTACCCTCGATTTCGATCCATCATGGATCGTTGCAAGCAGAAGACTTTTCATACGCAACAATTTGCATTTTGCGTCAGGCATTTCCAAGCACCCATCCAGCCAGGAACACAAGAATGCCTCCCAAGATCACCTGTAGTGTGGCGGAAATCCACGTAGATTCCATGTAACGATGGCGGATCCAGGAGATGGCCAGCAATTCAGCGATGACAACTGCAACCGCGATGGAGAACGCAAGGTGGAAATTCGGAAGAAGGAAGGGAATGGTGTGCCCCACGCCGCCGAGAGCAGTCATAAGCCCGCAGACCACGCCGCGTACCCAGGGATGTCCGCGGCCGGTGAGGCTGCCATCGTCGGAGAGCGCTTCTGCGAATCCCATGCTGATGCCCGCGCCAACGGAGGCCGCGAATCCGACTACGAGGGCGGTATGAGTGTTCTGCGTAGCGAATGCCGCAGCGAAAACCGGCGCCAGCGTAGAAACAGATCCATCCATGAGGCCGGCCAGACCGGGCTGAACAATCTGCAGGACGAACAGCTTGCGATTGGCCTCCTCCTCCTGCGCTACTGCGTGTTCAGGAAGCTTGTCTTGTTCCAGTTCCTCGGCGCGATATTGATGCGTGCGCTCTTCCTGGGCCAGATCATAGAGCAGTTGCCGAACGCCGGCGTCCTGCATGCGAGCTGCAGAGCGCTCATAAAAACGCCGGGTCTCCGCCTCCATGGTGGCAGCTTCGTTGCGGATCTTCTCCAGGCGGAAAGGGTGAACCAGCCAGATGGGACGGCGGTGAACAAATCCTTTTACGTCCTGCCGCCGAATCAGCGGGATGTGATCGCCGAATTTGCTGCGGTATAGCTCCAGCAGACGGTTGCGATGGGTGACCTCTTCCTGGCGCATACCCTCGAACAGCGCTGCGGAAGCTGGAAAATCCTGCCTTAGTCCTTCGGCAAAGGCGGAATAAATACGTTCATCCTCTTCTTCCAGCGACATGGCAAGAGCAAGTATTTCGCGTTCGGAGAGACTCTCAAAGCTTCGCATAAGTTTGATTCAGCGCGTTCCGCCGACCCCAAATTGTAATTGATCCCTGGAATTGATTTGGTAGTTGGATAAATGAGTCCTGTGCCTCAAGTCCCATTACTCATTTACCAATTACCCATGTCCCTAATTCGTTCAGTGCTGAGCGCTTCTTTTATTAATCCGGAATTTTCGCCTCACTCTGCGAACGCATGTGCTCCAGGAAAGTCTGCTGCACCCGGCTGAGAAATCTTCCTTTCAGGGTCACAACGCCCACCGTGCGTAGGGCATTCTCGTCGGCAATCAGCACAAAGCTGCAATCGGAACGGCGCTCCACCGCCATTTCCGGAATGATTGAAATTCCCATTCCTGCTCCTACCATGCCAAGAATGCTGCTGAATTGTCCGGTTTCAAAGACAATGCGCGGTGAAAGGCGGGCCCGTTTGCACATTTCCATGGCCGTCTCGCGGAAGCAGTGATCGTCACGCAGAAGAAGAAAGGGATCTTCGCGCAGTTCCTCAAGCAGTACATTGCGCCTTTTCGCAAGCCGGTGGTCTTTGGGCAGAATGGCGAATAACCGCTCGCTGCACAAAGGAAAGAATTTCAGGTCGTTGGCGCGGGTGGGATGGGCCATGAGGGCGAGATCGACGAGGCTGGCGCGCAAACGGTCCATGAGGCGCGCGGTCACGTCTTCCACAACGGTAATGGAAGCCTGCGGAAACTTGGCGGAAAAAGACGCGATCTGCGCAGGCAGGAAATACGGTGCAACAGTCGGAATCGCGCCGATGCAAACCGGGCCGGAGAGTGTGGACTGGCTGGCGGCTGCTTCATCCCGGGCAGCTTTGAGTTCGTTCAGAATGGCCCGGGCCCGCGGCAGGAACACTTTTCCCATGGAGGTAAGCCGCACAGTCCGGCCCAGGCGGTCAAACAGGCGGCCACCAAGCTCTTTTTCCAGCTTCATGATCTGCTGGGAGAGCGACGGCTGGGCAACCTTCTCCCGCTCGGCCGCACGTGTGAAGCTGGCAGTCTCCGCTACGGCGCAAAAATAGCGCAACTGGTGGACTTCCATAGCTAACGCCTATTGCAAGCAGTCCCATTATATATTGGACATATAGGCGGCATGGGACTATTTTGGGGCCATTCGCCAGATACGAACCGGTGGGGGCCGGTGACTCTGGCTTGCCGCTCCGTAAAGCCATGTCCGTCATCAATATCCAAGATTCGTTTTTGACCGCTGCCTTACAGGGCAACAAGCACGTCACCGTGTATCTGCTGTGTGGTGTGAAGCTTTCCGGCAAGGTACAAAGCTTTGACAAGTACTCGCTCGTACTGGAGACCAGTACGCTGGAGCATCTTGTATATAAGCATTCGATCTCTGCGGTGCTGATTTGCCGCAATCGGAAATGCACGGAATGCTTCCCGGTGCGGAGTGAAACACTGGCCCCGGCGCTTGAGTCGGCCAACTAGGCTTCACCCGGCTTTCTTTCGCATTGGCCGGCAGCCTGCCTACCCTGAAGATTTCCCATAGGTGTATCAAGTTGATTCCCCAAGAGGCACAGTTTGTTCGCCTCGTGGACAAACGTGCATCGTTCAGTTTTGCGCTCTGATTACCTTCGATATGCCTGCGGAACGGCCCGTTTACAGGCTTTTCTAAACTCCTGAGTTTGCTGCCTGTTGCATGAGCCTGCCTGAATGTAAAAAGAACATCCATTTCTGTAAAAAACGTGAAACGGTAGCGGGGATGTCAGCACTACCTCAATGAAGGCAGAGATTTTGCTGAAAGCAAAGACGGATTGAAGCTGAATACCCGAATATGGACGATATAGATCTCAAGTCGGTAAGCACAATGAACCAGTACGGCGCGTGCAGTATTGAGCCTGTCCAGCCGCGCACGAATCCGGAAGCAGTAAGGGCGGGCATCTCGTATGTGCTTTCCATGTGGCAGGACGCTCATTGGGCTGACTTTAATCTTCCTTCCGGAGAATCGGACGTATGGGTTACAGCCTACGTGGCAGCCCGGATGGGTGAGCTTCCCTCTGAGTATCTTCCCTTTGGAGCGCGCCAGAAAATAGAAAGTTCTCTCGACTGGCTTTTGCAGAATCGCAGCAGCAATGGCGCGTGGGGATTTACCTCAAAATCGCCTTCTGATGCCGAGGCGACCGCCTGGGCCATGCTGGCGTTAAGCCGCCACAGGCGCGCTGTGCCGGTCGAGGCGTATGACTTTATCCACCACTGTCGCCGTCCCGATGGTGGGGTTGCCGTTTTTCCGGGCGGTGGTCTGCAGGTTAACAGGTATAAGTTCAGCGCTCCCGATGTGACTGCGGTGGCTATGAATGCCATCGGCGGGCCGGATGCGGCGGCTGTAAACTTTCTCGCGAATTGCTGGCTGCAGACCAGCAAACCATTGCCGCCCTCGCGTCTGATCTCAAGGTTCTATACATGTTCCGCAGTGCTGGACTGGGATGCCGGGAAAGTTTCCTGGTCGCTCCTGAACAAGCTGTCCGAATTAATGTCGTTTTACGATGCAGAGAGCGCCTTTGAACAGGCTCTGCTGCTTCGCTGCCTGAGCCAGTTACGAATCCAGAAAGCATGGCCGATGGCCGCCGGCCTGCGCCGCATTCAGGATGCCGATGGCGGATGGCCTGCTTCAGCCATGGTGCTGACCGAGTCCAGCATGATCTCTGAAGGCCAGATTGTACCGGCACTGGATCATAAGAGAATTCTTACAACAATCACATCTGTATCGGCCCTGGTTCATGTAAGTACGCAACAGGGACTGTATTTCGGATCAGATCGTCCAGTGCCACAGAGATTAACCTTAGAAAAGTTTTAGGTCATTTAACGGAGCGTGGAGTTTTGAAGACGCCGAAGGTAGCTACGGGAGGAATCCAGCAGGTAAAGGTTACTGTTTTTGATGCCCACCGCTATCCTGCAAAGAAGAGAAAACCACAGAGACATGCGAATGCTGAAGTATACTTATCGCCAATTACCGTGGAATTCTTTTCATTTGATGAGGCTTATCTTCGACGTCTTGAGCAGAGGGATCCTGGGACGGAAGAACATTTCGTCCAGTATTTCACTGCTATTCTGGTTTCCAAGTTACGGACCAGATCACTCAGTACTCAGGACGTCGATGAACTGAAGCAGGAGACATTCTCACGCGTGGTGAGGGCCATCACTCAACGTGAGGTGCACGAGCCACAGCGGTTTGGCGCATTTGTTGCCGCCGTGTGTCATAACGTCCTGCTCGAGTTTTACCGTTCACGCCGCCGCGATCAGCATATGGATGTGGATGAAGTCGAAGTGCCGGATGGGGAAACCAATCTGGAAAGCGACATCATCCGCAAAGAGCAGCAACGTGAGGTGCGCGCGATATTGGCCAGGATGCCAGCCAAAGACCAGGCCATTCTTCGCGCTCTTTACATTGACGAAATCGACAAGGAAGAAATCTGCCAGAGATTCAAAGTCAAACGCGATTACTTCCGCGTGAAGCTGCATCGCGCGCTGAAAAATTTCAGGGCCCTCTATCCTCCGGGTCCAAAGCCGCCTTCAGGCAATGGTCGCGCCCGCAGAAAAGGGGCCAGCTAATCATCAGGTGAAAAGTATGAACCACAAACACGCAATTAAAATCCATGCCGCCGCCGCTTACACGCTCGGAGAATTGAAAGGCGCAGAGCGGAACGCCTTTGAAGCGCACATGCTCAATTGTTCCGAATGCACAGAGGAGGCTACTCGCGCGGCACAGCTTTATGAAGATACCTGGCAAGTTTTACGTGACGACCACACAGTAGGCGCTGGTTACGTGCCAGTCAGTTTTTGGCAAAAGGCCTGGGAATCGGTGTGCCAGCCAGTACCTGCTGCTGCTTTTGCTCTCATTCTTCTATGTACTGGTTTTTCCGGCTACCAGGCTAAACGCATTAATGAACTCAGGGAGATTCCTGTTGGGCAACTTCTTACAAAACATGTTGTGTTACAGGGAATCGGGGTAGCACACGGTTCAGCGGAACCGGACCAGGGAGTGGTGGTAAATATCCATAAGGGCCAGTCGACCTTTGGGATACGATTTGATATTCCTTACAATCCTTCCGGAGAAGCATTCAGCTTCTATGAAATCAAGGTTTTGACGGAATCAGGGACACAGAGACTTTCTCTTAATGCATCCAGGCAGGACGCCGAAAATCCAGTAGATATACTGCTCTCCACAAGAGGGTTTTCTCCAGGTAAGTATTTTGTACTGGTTCAGGGAGTCACTGCAGAGAATGAGAAAAAAGGAGAACCGGTCAAATTTCCGTTTGAACTAAAGTTCCAGGATTGATAGTAAGTTCCAGGCAATCCCGACAAGGAGAAGGGAATGTACTTCTATCATGGTCACGCCAGTGCGTTGGGCGGAACCCTCGTTCGCCCATTTCAAAAAACAATGGAACCGCAGGCGGCCGTTTCCCTCCCGATCACAGGAGGGTCCGGCGTATCCCGCGTCGAAAACTACTCTTTTGAAGGCCTGATTTCTTTCAAGATGGCCCAGGCAGATGTTGGTGGGGGAATTGAGAAAGAAAAGGGCGACCACGTGCATTCCACCAGGATCTCTGTCGTAATTGAGGGCCTGAATATCTTAAATATGGTAACGGCCGACAGGATTGTGGCGCGCCTGGCCTGCGAACACGATACGAATATTCCGGGCACGCCTATTACCGAAACTGAGCCGAATATCATTACTACCGGCAGCCATTTTGATGGCCTCAAGATTGCCGGCCATGCAGTTGATGTTATAACCGATCATCAGACATTTTGTGATTTTGATACTTATGGCAAATGCCAAACTGCGTTTGGTGACGTCAAGGGCCGGAAGCGCCTGCTGGACAGCCTGATCGGCAGTCAACTAAAAGCCAAGGGAATGGAGCCGACTCCACAGTCCCCCCAGCACCTGAAGGACGTACACCAGGGCTTCATAGACCAAAGTGCAAGTAAAGATCTCAGGCGAACCATGATATGTTCTTTCGTCACAGACATTAAAGGACTGGATGGGCCGGAGATCAAATCGTGTGGACCAATCGTAGTGATTCCTCAATTTGGGACACTTTATCTGGGCGAACTCATGATCACTCATGGGATGCGCCGGGTCACCATGTTGAGGGTAGAGTTGGGTTCGCCCGATGGTGGCAGCTTTGGCGCCGGAACCGGCACCGGCAACGGCACCGGCTATCCATAATCATTGCCGCAGCAGTATTCACATTAGCTTCGATTGTCACGGGTTGCGACCATTCATCCCATGCGGTTGTATCTAAATCTCAACCGCCTTCCCTGGATGCCGTTTACCGTGACGCAAATACCAAGTCTGACACTGGCGAATTACCCGCTGCTATTGCACTTACGGAAGAGGGAATTCGCCGGACCCGGCAGAATGATATCGTCTGGAACTGGAAGTTTCGCGTGCTGGAAGCGGAAATCCGCCTCTGGCAGCGCCGCAGTGAAGAAGCCCTGAACCTTGTCAAACCAGGTGTTCCCGTTGCGCTCGCATCAGGGGAATTTGACTTTCGTGCCACATTGACCCAGGCACGCGCTTATAACCTGCTTAACGATCCGGAGAATGCAGAAGCATTTTTAGCGAAGGCGAAAAAACTGGTGTCCGCTGTTCCCGAGTTCACGGGTGATCTTGCCCTGGCCGAGGCGACGCTGCTCTACGGTAAGCAGGCGCCGACAGTACAGCAGCAGCGGATCCTGATTGGCCGGCAGGAAAAGAAGCTGCAAGAAGCTCTGAATCTTGCCCGTCAATACAACAATAAGCTCTTAGAAGCCAAGGTCCTCGGCAGCCAGGGTCGCCTATATACGCAGCATAACCAGTTTGATGCAGCCCTGGGTCCATTGCAGGCATCGCTCGACATCAGTAATTCTCTGCATGCGGGGCATATTGCGGCGGCCACAGAACTCAATCTGGGCTGGAGCTATCTGGAAAAGGGTGACATTGACGGATCAGAGCGCTTCTTCGAGGATGCCCTCAAATTTTCCCGGCAAGCGGAAATGAATCTTATTGAAGATCCCACTCTGAACAATCTGGGGAGAGTCAACCTGGCCCAGACGGATTATCCCGCTGCCAGGAATTATTACGAGTTGGCCCTGAAGATGGCTGAGCAGCTCAAAGAAAACGAGAACGCCGCCAACGTTTCCAACAATCTTGCCCTGGTGGCGCTGAAGACAGGACAGTTGGATGAAGCGGAGAGATACATCCAGCAAGCGGAGCGCTTCCTTAGCATCTACAAAAAGAAATCGAAAAATTCAATCCTTCCCGATGAGTTTTCTTACCGGCTGACGCAGGGTTCCATCGCCAATGCCCGAGGCCAATTCCCAACGGCTGAGAAGATGGTAAATAGCGTCATTCAGAATGCTATGACGCCTGGGCCGGTAAGGGCCGAGGCCAGGGGAGAGCTGGCCAATATTTATGCGGCTTCGAAACAGATCAGTAACGCGGAACGGCAATATCGCGCCGCCCTGAGGGCTTTCGACGCAGTCCGCAACTCAATGAAGGACAAAGAAAACCGGCTCGCATTTTCCGGCAGGGAAGTGGATTTTTACACGGATTACATCCGCTTCCTGATTGACCAAAACCGGCAGCCGGAGGCCTTGGGCATTGCGGAATTCATGCGGGCACGCACGCTGGAAGAGGGGCTCAATCCAGGAAGGAAGGCCCGGCCTGAAGCAGTGCCCATCCAGGCGGTGCAGGCATTCCTCAAGAAAAAGAAACAGGCGATATTCACGTATTGGCTGGCTCCCAAAACATCGTATCTTTGGGTCATTACACCCACTGCTTTCCAGTGTTTCTCTCTTCCTGACAAGCATGAGATAGAACAGAAAATTGAACAGTATCGGAAGGGCGTGATCACCACCAGCACTGGTCCGGATATTGAAGAACTTGGGCGCAGCTTATTTAACATGCTCGTCCAGCCTGCCCGGCAATTGCTTACGGGCGACATGACGCTCATCATCATTCCCGACGGCAAGCTGGGAAGAATGAATTTTGAAGCTCTCATTGAACCGGATCCGCAGGTCCGTTATTGGATTGAAGATGTGGAAGTCGTTAACGCCAGCTCTATTCAATTAGCAATAAGATCAAAAGCCGGGCCACTGCGCGGAGATGAACGGATGCTTGCCATGGGCAATGCCATGGCAGTGCCGAATCTCTTCCCTGAACTCCAAAATGCTCATGATGAACTCTACAAGGCTGCAAAGAATTTTCCGCCTGCTCAAAGGACCATCATTGAACGTGAGAAAGCCACCGCCTCAGCTTACAAAATGTCCACACCCGGCCAGTTCGGCGTGATGCACTTTGCTACACATGGCAGTATCAGCCTTACCCGGCCGCTGGATTCGGCCCTTATTCTGTCGCCCGATCCAGACCACAACTACAGGCTTTATGCGCGCGATATCCTTAAGTTCCCGCTGCACGCGGAACTCGTTACTTTTTCAGCTTGTTCAGGTGCAGGAGCAAGGACCTATAATGCTGAAGGTCTGGTTGGCTTGGCTTGGGCGTTTATCGGCGCAGGCGCACACCAGGTCATTGCCGGGCTTTGGGATGTAGATGATTACGTGATACCTGATTTCATGAATGATTTTTATCGGGAACTAACCAGCAGCAAAAAGACGACAGTGTCTCGGGCCTTACGCGATGCCAAACTCCGTATGCTTCACATGAAAGACATACGCAGGTTTCCCAGATACTGGGCCTCACTTCAGTTATATACAGGTTCTTAATCAGGCCATTTTGACGCGCGTGGGCATCACCGCTACATCAGGCGACAATTGTTCTCCCGCCAATTCGATCTGCCACACGCCTTCGAAATCGATGAAGTAAGCTTCGAGGGACAGCTCTGGAATGACTGACTTGATATAAGCGGCTGCTTTTTGCAGATCTGCGCTATGGTGTTCTGCTTCCTTCTTGGGGTCATTATCGAATGCCGTCAAGCCTCCGTACGCGCCGCAGTCAGAATGAACCATCAGCACGACTCTTTTTGCTCCATGCAGTCGCATGGCGATCCGGAGTTGGTCTACCAGGAAAAGGCGGTTGCTCTCATAGTTGGGAGAGACCAGCGACTTTGCCCCGCCCGCAATGCGGATCGAATCCGCCTGCATGACTCCGATACGCTTCAGCAGCTTGCGGAAGCCAGGCTCAAAGCGGGCATCAAAACACCAGATGACAACAGCATCACAGATATAGAGTTCATGAGGAGAGCTGAAGTGCAGGACTTTACGCATAGTTACGTATCACAGAGGCTCAACGTTATTATCGCATGACAATGTTCGGCCAAATGTAAACAACAGTTTATCTGTTCCCTTTTAGGATTTTCGGCTGCAACACCTGCTTCCTTCTGTCATTTTGAGGCCAGTTTCTTTGTCTCCAGCGGCATAGAGCGCAGCCGCACCCCTGTAGCATGGAAGATGGCATTGCCAACCGCCGGAGCCAGACCCATGATTGGCGTCTCTCCTGCGCCCATGGACGGCGCATCTTTTCTGTCGATCAGTTCAACTTCGATCTGGGGAACATCGCGAAAACGTGGCACGCGGTAGTCTCTGAAATGAGGATTGAGGATGCGTCCATTTACAAAGTGAACCGTTTCAAACATTGCGCCGCCAATACCCTGGACGATCGCGCCGGAAATCTGGTTGCGCAGGCCGTTGGGATTGATGACCGCCCCGCAATCAAAGGCTTCAACCACGCGGACGATCTTTACCTCTCCCGCATTGCGATCGACGGTGACTTCAGCGCAGGTTGCAAAATAGCCGCCCTTTTCGAAGCCACCGGCAAGGCCAAATCCGTGATTCGCCCGTGCACGCTGCTTGCCCCAGCCAAACTTCGCGGCTGCGGTTTCAAAGACTGCCCGCAGGCGCGGGTCGGTAATGTTCTTCAGCCGAAACTGCAGCGGGTCCATGTGCAAGGCCTGCGCCAGTTCGTCCATGTGGGACTCGCGCGCGAAATGATTCGCAGTGCCCGCCAGACCGCGATACGAGCCTTGCCGCAGAGGATATTTCGTGGCATGAAATTCTATCTTCTGGTGGGGCACGTTGTAGGGCGTCTGAATAGCTGCAGGGCCGGAGTTGTAATTGTGGAACTCCCACGCGGCGAGTGTGCCGTCATTCTTCGCACCGCTCTTGATCTCAATGACTCCAGCCGGACGAAAATAAGCCCAGGTAAATTCCTCTTCGCGTGTCCAGACCAGTTTCACAGGCCGTCCGGCGGCCTTAGCCAGCCGGGCTGCTTCTACCGCAGCATCCCCGGTGTGCTTGCCTCCGTAAGCCGAGCCGGTATCAGGAACGATCACGCGCACGTGATCCAGGCTCAGGTGAAAGGCGCTGGCCAACTCTTCACGCACTGCGAATGGGCGCTGCGTCCCTGTCCAGACCGTCAGCCTGTCTTCGGTCCACTCGGCGACCGCGGCGCGTGGCTCCAGCGGCGCGTGAGCAATGTAGGCCACGGTGTAGGTCCCTGAGGCGGTCTTTGTCGCCGATGACATTCCCGTCTCTATCGAGCCAACGATATGGGCAGAGCGTCCTCCGAATCCGCCACCGCCTTCAGCTTCGGGATTCTTCTTCAGATAATCGAATAGTTCCGTTTCCGAGGGCTGCGCGGGCGCATTCCACTGGGCTTGCAGCAGGGAAAGAGCTTTCTGTGCCTGTTCAGAATCGGGTGCAACCACGCCCACAAAATTTCCATCACGGATCACGCGAACGTTGGGAAGCGCCTCTGCTGCGCGGCTGTCGAGTGAGACCAGTGTGGCATTGAACGCATTCGGGCGGAGCACCTTTCCGGTGAGCATCTGCAGACGGGCGATGTCAGAGGTGTACTGATGTGAGCCGGTAACAAATGCCGCGCCATCCACCTTTGTGGCTGCGGTTCCAGCAACGTGCCACTGTGTGGCCGGTGTCAATGAAGGATCTTGAGCGATGAGCTTGACCAGCTTTTGCCCGCCGGTCAGTTCACCATAACCAATCTTTTTGCCGCTCTGCGAAATGATAGTGGCATTGTCTGCCGAAAGTTTCGAGCGGTCTTCCTGCCACTTCCGGGCTGCCATATCGAGCAGCAGTTCGCGGGCGCTGGCCGCCATTTTTCGCAATTGGCTGCCCATTTGCGGCGTGCTGCGGCTGCCGAAGGTGCCCATGTCAAATGGCGTGAGCGCCGTATCGCCCATCACCATCGTGATCGAATTCAAAGGAGCGCGCAGCTCTTCGGCCACCTGTTGCGCCAAAGACGTGCGGATGTTCTGCCCCATCTCCACTTTTCCAGTGAAGACGGTGATCTTGCTGTCCGGAGCAATGTGCAGCCACGAGTCAACATCCTGGGAGGCGGACTCGCCGCGAAATCCGGCCCCTGATTCCTGCGTGAATGCTTTCGGTGCGCATAGTCCTACCACCAGGCCGGCGCCAACAAACTTGAAGAGGTCGCGGCGGCTGACGGCAAACCCATACTGAAGACGTTCTATTTCATGCTGCTCGAGTTCAGTCATTTGCCTTTGCCTCCAGCTTTGTGGATGGCCGCCATGACGCGGGGATAAGTGCCGCACCGGCAGATATTGCCGTTCATGTGTTGTACGATCTGCTCATCGGTTGGATTAGGAGTGTTCTGCAGCAGGGCCACCGCAGACATGATCATTCCCGGCGTGCAGTAGCCGCATTGGAAAGCTTCCTCATCAAGAAAAGCCTGCTGCACCGGATGCAGGCTGCCGTTACGGCTGAGGCCTTCAATTGTAGAGATTTTTTTGCCGATGGCCGAAGCTGCAGGCGTCCGGCAGGAGCGTACGGGTTTGCCATCCAGCAAGACCGTGCAGGCGCCACACTGGCCCTCGCCACAGCCATATTTCGTTCCGGTCAGGCCCAGGCCATTGCGCAACACTGAAAGCAGGGATTCATCTGCAGCGGCTTCTGCCTGGAGTTGGCTTCCATTCACGAGCAGGGTGATTGTGGCCATGGCTGTATTTTAGACCACAAATGCGACTTGCCTGTTTTTATGAACTTTGGCATCCGCCAGGGCTGGCAGGCAAAAAAGCCGGAGACAGACTCCCGTATGTCTCCGGCGCGAGGAATGCGTTTCTCAACGTGCGCAAAAAATCAGGCTCATCCAGATAATTGCGAAGGAAACAGATTTGAGCAGGAGTTACTACCCCCTAGCACCACCTGCTCAAATTCTGTTTCCGTTATATAAGGCGCAAAGCTCGTCCAAAAGGGATCATTTTTTTCAGTAATTTTTTAGATCAATCCCAAACTTCCCCGGTGGGAATGGCATCGACCAGCACCTGCGACACCACCACAACACTCGCTTCATTGAAGTCGTACTTATCCATGACCCGGCGGCTGCTGACCAGTCTCTTTTTGCCGCGGTCCATCAGGTAGATGTCTTCGGAATGCATGCCTCTCACCAGGATCGTGCCATTTTCAAGCGCCAGCCCCTCGGCTATTTGGCTGACGGATTCAGACACGAGCAGGCCCTGGAAAACAGCATAGTCGTGGAACAGGTTCATGAAGGTAAGCGGGAAGGGAACCAGGCGGCGATAGCCTTTCCGGTCAATCACATAGATGGGTGTCTTGCCCGTGATCCGTACCTTGCATCCTGCTATCTCAGGCCGCGGTATGGCCGGTTCAGGTAGCAGAAAAGGGCTTTCCACCCTGGCAGCATCTACTGGAATTTCGTTGATAAATTGGAGCTGGGCGATTGCTGATGATGACATTGAATACTCCCTCTTTCCGGTACACCGGGCTTTGCTGATAAAGGCGGAAAAAGGGGGAAAAACAGACCGTAAATCTCAAAAACTGGCAGGGCGGATGAGAACCACCTCACCCGCCCCTTCTAAGTCACTGTAAATGAATGGCTTACTTGTTTTTTGGGTGGTGACCCTGGCCATGGCTGCCTGGCATAGGTGGATCGACAATAATGATCCCATCACCATCCCCAGCCGTGCCCTTCGTCCTGGCGCCTGTACCGCAGGAGGTGGTGTAGTTCCAATTACCCGAATTGTTCGCTACCTTTTCTTTTGTTTTACCCGGGGGCACCTTCACCGGGTTCTCATCGAAAGGCCCGGGATTAGTGAAAGTGATGGTGCATTCGCCGCTGCTTTTGTTATCGAATTTGATCTTATCGTTGTGCGGCACTGTCACAGAACCGGGGCTGGGCTGACAACTGGAATTGATAGTGATGTCTTCTGCCATTGATAGATTTTCTCCTTGCGATGGGATTCACGTCTGAAGCAAGAACAGCAATTCAAGATTCCGCTGAAATACCTGGTGTCCTGATAAAGACAGGAGCACTTCCTGATCAGCAGGTTGGCTGCTCAAGTCGTGCTCCTGTTCAATGTATCTACCCGGTCAAGATGAGGCAATCATTTTTCTGCACTGACTGCTGCCTAACCAATTACCGCTTCCCGCTCCTGTTTCTTATGTTTGTGCTTGTCCTTGTGATCGTCATCGCCAGGCAGCGGAGGATCGACAATGATAATGCCCTGGCCGGGGTCATACGACTCCGTATCTTGTTGGGTGCCTGGTTGCGCCACTTGCGGTGCTGTTGGCGTACACCAATAGGTAATCTTCTGGAATGAAGTAGGCAATGCAAGGAGGAGAGCATAGGCCCTGCCGCCAGGACCAATGGTTAGGGTCTTGGGGGCGAAGCAGTGTGGGGGGAAGAAATTTCCAACCTGGCACGTTGCACTATCGAGCGTAGATCCCCATTCAATGACGTCTCCCACGCTCAGAGGACCTTCCAAGTCGTGTGGATCAAGTTGCAGCGTTTGATCGGTTTCGCTGATGGTTACCCGGTAGTTCATAAAACTTCCCTCCTTTTCCAAAAATTTCCAGGATTTCTTTCATTCCATAAGGCGAAAAAGAGAGACAAAGAAGCCCACCATCGATATCAACTGGGGTCTACTTATTGGCCGTGCCCAGAGCGGCGATATAGCGCTTATCGTTTCTGAGGGAGGCCAGCTCAGGGGCGCTTTGAATCTCGCACAATGAATAGCCCGCTTCGGCGGCGGAATGCAAAGCATCGAGACCATGGGCGCGCTCTCCAAGAAGTTCGTAAGCCACCGCAGCATTGAACCATATCTCGGGCTCGTTCACCGGGCGTCGTGCCAGTTGCGCCAGGGTACGTTGCGTTTTTTCCTTCTGGCCCAGCTTGGCGTAATACAAGATCAGCCTGCCCTGTAACTGGTCGTCTTTCGGGCGTACTGCGAGAACGCGCTCACCCAGCTCCAGTGCCTTCTGATAAGCCGCAGTGGCTTTTGCCTGTTCTCCTGCCATTGAGTAAGCATTGCCCAGGTTGTACCAGAGGCGGTCGTCATCAGGACGCAGTCCGGTCGCCTTTTGAAACATCTGGGCGGCATCAGAATAACGGGCCTGATGCAGCCGGGCGGTGCCCAGGTTCGAGTAGGCAGCATAGGTGGGTTGGAGCGCGACCTGCCGGGCCAGGATATCCTCAGCTTCCTTGTACTTGCATTCGGCAAGATAGACTCCGCCCAGCATGGAAAACGTGCGCGGATTATCAGGAGCAAGCTGGCTGGCGGCCAGGAACTGCGGTTCCGCCTGGCTGTATTGTGCATGGCGGTAATAGAAATAGCCCAGGAAGTTATAGTTCACCCAGCTTGCCGGGTTGCGTTTCACGGCAGACTTCAACAGGGCTTCCGCCTGAAGCAGCCGCCCTGCTTTGTCATAGGCCAGAGAGAGCAGGTTTCGCGTGTAATCGTCAGTAGGATCCAACTCCAGCGCCTGTTCATACTCGCGAATTGCGCCATCCAGGTTGCCCGTGCCTTCACGAATCATGCCGAGTGTGACATGGGCAGGCGCCAGTTTGTCGTTTAGAGATATTGCCTGTTCACAAATCGGCTTGGCCTTGTCGAGCCACTTGAGATCGGCGGTGAGGCGGTATTTCGCGGCATAGGCAAATGCAAGGTTTGCGTATGCCAGCGCAAAGTGTGAATCCTTGTCGATGGCCGTTTGCAGCAATGAGATTGCCCGGTCAACGTCTTCCAGCCCTTCGTAGCGGGCCAGGTACCCTTTTCCCTGTTCATAAAACTCGAAAGCGCCGGGAACTGTGGTTTCGTCTTCAGCGATATGGTGCTGCAACTCAGACGGTACGTGTATCTGGAGCATAGCCGATGTCCGCTCGATGAGCGTATCTTCCAGCGTTACAGCCTGGCTCTGTGGCGCTTCTACTACCTGGGAGCGAAGGTCGCGCGAGTTTTGTGCATCCTTGAGCTGGATGTGCAGGTAGTACTTGTCATTTTTATGTTCGAGGCTGCCGGTGATCAGCAGGTTCACGCCCAGTGCAGTACGCGCGCCGGCGGTGTCCTGGGGCTTGCGGTTTTTGACTTCAGACCAGGGCACAACCCATAGTGAATTTTCAGAAGCCTGGAGCCTTGCCAGATATCCGTTCAACGACTCAGCCAGTTCGTTGGCGATGGCCCGGTCTGAAGCATCAGACCCGGAGAATGAAAATGGCAGCACCGCAATGTGTCTTTCCTGAGGTAATGGCACAGCCCCCCAGCGGTTGAAGAAGAAATATGTGGCGGCGCTCACCAGCAAAAGCGCACAGGCAAGCGCAGCCATAGCCGTCCGCGACCACGAGCGTGGGCGCGGACCGTAGCGCAGAGATTCGATCACCTGTTGCGCGGAAGAGAATCTTTTGGCCGGGTCACGTTCCAGGCATTTCAGAATGGTAGCGTTCCAGTTAGCGCCCACCTGCGGGACAGACTGGACCGGTGCAGGCGCATTTTCCGTCAGGCGTTTCAATGCCTCGGTCCAACTGGATTGCTCATGGAATGGCCGCTTGCCGGTAACCATTTCGTAGAGCACCAGCCCCAGCGAATAGATATCACTGGCCGCAGTCAGCGGCTTGCCCATGATCTGCTCCGGAGACATGTAAGAAGGCGTGCCCACAATCATGCCTGCGGTGACTGTGCCAGTGTGATCCTGGGCGGAGGACATTCCCCGCGCAATGCCAAAATCGGTGACGACGGCGCGCACCTGCTCGCCTGACCCGATCAGCATCACGTTGCCGCACTTGAAATCGCGGTGCAGCACCCCGGCCTGATGCGCTGCATTCAGCGCCTGGCACAGTTGCACCGCAATCGGAAAGGCTTCCTGGGGCTCCAGCTTGCCCAGCCGCTTGAGTCTCTCCGAGAGAGTTTCTCCGCGGATCAGCTCCATGGTCAGAAAAATGATCTCAACATGATCCTGACGGTGATACCCGAGGTCGAATACCCGGCACACATTGGGGTGGGTTACCTTGCGCGCCAATTGGACTTCGCGCCGCAGGCGGTCAACGATGGCAGAGCCAATCGATGTATGCTGGCGGATGACTTTAAGAGCGATTTGCTCATTGAGCTCAAGGTCTTCAGCTTCATAGACCTCGCCCATGCCACCGCTCCCAAGATGTGCAGTGATGCGATAACGGCCAGCCAGCGCCTCTCCCGGCTGGAGAACGCGCTCATTTCCGCCAACCTTTGACGGAGGAGTGCCGTCGAGAAACTTGCCCATCTCATCATGCTGAGAAAGCAATTCTTCCACGTGCGCCTGCAAATCCTGATCGCCCTGGCACATGCCGATAAGCGCAGGGGTGCGTGCCTCTGCCGGTTGGTCCACTACGGCGGCAAATACGTCCTTGATACGGGCCCAGCGCTCGGGAGTCATCTCTGGCTATTATGCCTTAATATTTTTGCTCAGTTCACCGTAAAGCCAGGCTTTTGCGAGTTGGAACTCCCTTTTGATGGTGGTGGGCGAGAGGCTCATCGCTTCGGCGGTCTCCTCTACATTGAGCCCGCCAAAGAAGCGCATTTCCACAATCTGCGCCTGCCTTGCGTCCCATTCCACCAGCTTGTTGAGTGCTTCATGCACCGCAACTACCTGCCAGGACTGCTCATCGGAATAGACAAAGGCATTTTCAAGTGAGATCTTCTGGACGTCACCGCCGCGTTTCTGCGCATCACGGTTGCGGGCATGGTCAACCAGAATGCGCCGCATGATCTGTGCTGAAACCCCGAAGAAATGCGCGCGGTTCTTCCAGTCGATCCCATGTTCGCCCATCAGGCGCAGATAAGCCTCATTGACCAGGGCGCTGGTCTGGAGGGTGTGGCCCTCCCGTTCGCCCCGCATGTAGTGGCGCGCCAGCCGGTGTAACTCGTTGTAGACCAAAGGAATGAGCTGTGCCTCCGCCTCCTTGTTGCCCTTGCGCAATTCGACCAGGAGGTTGGTGATAGGACGGGAATTATCCTGATTTTCGGCCATTGCAGAGATGTTCAACTTTAGTCGGTAAGAGGGCAGGCAATCAAGAACCAAGTTTTGGCACACTCAGACACAAAAAGTTAGGGAAAGCCGCCCGAATTCCGTTCTTAATAATGAGCACCGAATTCCCAGACGTGCTACCCCCAAGCCATTGCCCCCTTGGCTCAACCAAAATCAACGGATCACAAACAGGTCATGACAGGGCCTGTCTTTTCCTGCAATGCGAATTGCAGTGTGTTGCGATATGTAAGGTGAATCATGCTGGATCTGAGGACTCTTGCTTCAGTGATCCCCCAGAATTGGAGGGTGATCTGTTCTTCCGTAGCCGCCGGTTTTGGGACCGCAGCTACCGTCACAAGAACCGTCTCATCTTTTCTCCAGGCCCAGTCTCTGGGAAAAAAACTCAGAGATGAAGAGGCGCGGGCGGTCGAGTTAGTTGATGTGGTGAAAAGGCTCCAGGGAATTGAGGGAGAATATGGCTCTGCGGTCCGCGGGCACCTGGAAATAAGCCTGCAAACCACCCTGAAGAAACTAAGTGATCTCAGGAAGGAAGCCGCTGAGTCGCACCGGCACGACTCTAATCATGACTTGAGCCTGCTGCAACGCTTGTTTCTCTGCTTTCGTCCGGAGGGTGAACGTGAGCGTCTGGTCCACGGATTTACTTACCTGTTCATGTCCGCCGGGCCGTTACTGATCGCTCTCATGGTGTATCTCTGGAAACGCGGCTCCATTCGAGACAATGACACCGTGGCAGACGTGATCGTCTTGGTGTGTTACGGCGTGCTGGTATTCAGGTCATGGGCACTGGCCGAGAGGAGATGGTGCCGTGGCTATGAACCCTCACCGGGGTTGATGCGGAAGCTCTTTCTGCTGATTCAGCCCGTCAACCCGCAGATGCGGGTTGCACAGGTTTCCATGTGGTGTTGCTTCTTCTGGGTGGTAGAGACCCTTGAAGATGTCATTTTCCATGCAGTGCAAGGCGAGTTTGAGATG
>Ga0066662_10000043_pt1 | contig 43743 bp, 41 predicted proteins | sample GraSoiAngelo_111_FD_133939 | JGI IMG/M metagenome (GOLD analysis project Ga0066662, IMG submission 133939) | Grasslands soil microbial communities from the Angelo Coastal Reserve, California, USA - 14_0903_12_40cm | ecosystem: Environmental > Terrestrial > Soil > Grasslands | place: USA...
CGGCCAGACGTCGCTGACGCACGCGGTGGACATCGAGATCGAAGCGACGGACCGCGGCGGCTTGCTGCAAGACGTCCTCGGCGTCGCCGCGGGCCTGAAGACGGCGATCAGCTCGGTGAAAGCGGGCACGAAACGCGACATGGCGCTGATCTCGCTGACGGTCCAGATCAGCAACATCGAGCACCTCCACACCCTGCTGCGCAAACTGCAGTCGATCAAAGACGTCCGAAACGTATGGCGCGTAACGAAGCGCGAAGCGAGAGTCAGCGGATAGTCGTTTCGGACCCTTGACGCGAGGACCTCACGCAGTGATAGATTGGCGTGAGGAGTACGAAATGTTGGCCCCGATGGAAATCCCCGAGACCAAGCCCGCCACCGAGCTCATCGACGGCCGTCTGGTGCAGAAGATGAGCCCGAAGCGGCGGCACCAAAAGCTCGAGATGCGCTGGGCGCTTGCGTTGCACGCGTGGGGCGGTGACAACGGCGACGCGCTGTCTGAATGGCGGCACGAGTTCCGCGCCCCCGGGCATTCGTTCGCATCGCTGGTGCCCGATGTGGCTTATCTTTCGAACCAATCGCTCGATGCGCTGGGTCCCGCGGCGTCCGAGGCGCCGCCGCGCGCGCCGGAGGTTGCCGTCGAAATTCTGTCGGCCGGTGAGTCGGAGCGGCATCTCACCTGGAAAATCGGCGCGTATCTTGCCGCGGGGACGCGCGTCGTGTTTGTCGTCGATCCCCCGCGGCGCACCGTCGTTGCGCACGGACGGGGCGGCGTCGAGCGCTTCGGTCCCGGCGACGTCGTGCGGCATGCGACGATGCCCGGGTTTGCGTATGCGGTTGACGCCATGTTCGAGGGGCTCTATCTGGGCTGACCGTTCGGGAGCAAACGGTTTGGGTTGTTCGGGGGCTCTGTAGGGTGCATGACGGCGCAAGCGCGCTAGCGTTCGCTACGCCGTCGTGGGCTCCGGCGCGCGTTCTTCGCTGACCGGTCCGCGCGGGCGGCGGAACGACGGCGGCTTCGCTGCGAAGCGCGGTTCAACGTGCTTCGCTACCAACAGGTAGATCGTCGGTACGACGATCAGCGAGAGCATCGTCGACGTGATCAGGCCGCCGATCACGACCGTGCCCAGCGGGGCTTGCGTCTGCGAGCCTTGCTCGATCCCGATCGCGATCGGGAGCATGCCGCCCAGCGTCGCGAGCGTGGTCATGAGGATCGGGCGCAAGCGCATCGGCCCGGCCTGCATCAGTGCCGAGCGCGGGTCGAGGCCTTCGTCGCGGCGCAGTTGTTTCGTGAACTCCACCACCAGGATCGCGTTCTTCACCGCGATACCGACGAGCATCAGCGAGCCGATGAACGCCGTGAGTCCGAACGCGCGGTGCGTGACCCACAGCGACCCGATGATGCCAATGACCGCGAACGGAACCGCCATCATGATGACGAGCGGGTCGAGGAACGACTCGAACTGCGACGCCAGCAGCATGTAGATCAGCGCGATCGCGAGGATGACGACCAGCGTGAGCGCACCGAACGTGTCGTTGTTCTGCGTCACCGCCGGCCCGTATTGCCAGCGGTAGCCCTGCGGGAACGTGTAGTTGTTCATCGTGTTCGTGACTTCGCCGAGCACGTCGCCGAGCACGGCGCCGCCGGAGAGCGGTGCGTCGATGTCGACCCGGCGCGCTTTGTTCTGGCGCGGAATTTGGGACGGCCCCTGACCGAGCGTGATCTGCGCGACGCTCGATAGCGGCACCGCGTTGAACGACTGCGACGACGGCTGGTTCGCCGACGAACCGCCGCCCGCGACGCCCGCGCCGTTGATGGCGCCGGTCGCATTGGACGAGCCCGTGAGCGCGCTGCTCGGCATGACCTCCAGCGTGTCGAGCGCGTCGAGCGACCGGCGCTGCGCCGGCGGGAGCTGCACCATGATGGGGTACTGCGTGCCGTTGGTTTGCCAGTACGACGCGATCGTGCCGCTCGTCGCGGTGGAGATGAGCGTCGCGATGTCGCCGGTCGACAGCCCGAGCTGCGCCGCGACGCGGCGGTCGACGTTGATGTCGACTTCGGGCTGCGACGGCGTGATGTTCGTGTCGGGCCGTCCGATGCCGGGGATTTCTTTGAGCTGCGGGATGAGATCGCGCTGCGCGATGGTGTAGAGCTGCGTGATGTCGGGCCCGTAGAGCTGGATCTCGACGGCGTCGGAGCCTTGGCTGACGACGCGCTGCACGATGTCGATGCCGCTGACGAACGCGGTGGTGCCGATGAGCGCCTTGCGCAGCGCGCGGAAGCGGGCGCGCTGCTCGGGCGTGATCTGTTGCTGCGTCGTCGCCGACGACGCGCCGACGGCGCGGCCGCGCGCGGTGCCGCCGAGCCGCCCGGTCCACTGCGCCACGAACGCGTCGGCTGCGCTTCCGGCGACGCCCGGTTTGAGCGCGACGTTCAGCGACGCCTGATTCGTGACCACGCGCGAGCCGCCGCCGCCGAACGCGGAACCGACCGACGCGGACACGTCGGCGACGCGCGGATCTTGCCGCAGCGCGTCTTCGACCTTTTTCGAGACGTCGTTGGTGACGGCGACCGACGTGCCGTTGGGTGTGCGCACGTTGACCTGCACGTAGCGCGACGACGACGCCGGGAACGTCTCGGTCTTCACCACGCCGGCTTTGACCGCGATCAGCGCGAGCACGAGGAGCACGATGCCGGTGGAGAGCACGACGGCGGGCCGGTCGATGGCCGCGCCGAGCAGTCGCCGGTACATGCCCTCGAAACGGCCGTACAACCGGTCGAAACCGCCGCTGAAACGCTGGTAGGGCCCGAGCTTGTGACCGGCTTGCGCTTCGCCCGAATGCACGGTGCGCTCGTCGAGCATGAAGCTCGAGAGCATCGGCACGGTGGTGGTGGCGACGAGCAGCGAGATCGCGACGCCGACGATGATGACGAGCGCGAACGGTCCGAAGATGAGGCCCTGAAGACCCGGGATCAGCAGCAGCGGCACGAACACGGTGACGACGGTGATCGTCGACGCGAGCACGGCGGTGAAGATCTGCGCGGTGGCGTTGCGCGCCGCTTCGCGTGGAGGTTCGCCCATCGCAAGATGGCGGTAGATGTTCTCGATCACGACGACGGCGTCGTCGACGATGAGCCCGACGGCCAGCGCCAGCCCGCCGAGCGTCATGATGTTGAGCGACTGGCCCAGCATGTACGCGGCGAAGAAGGTGCCCATCACGGAGATCGGCAGCGACACGGCGACGATGAGCGTGGAGCGCAGCGAGTGCAGGAACAGCAGGATGATGAGCACGGCGAGGATCGCGCCGTAGATGGCGGTGTGCTCGAGCGCGACGACCGCGGCGCTGATGAAGCCCTGCTGGTCGAACACGACGCCGAAGTGCATCGACGGATAGCGCTTCTGGAAGTCGGCGATCTTGGTGTACACGCCTTGCGAGACCGCGAGCACGTTGGCGTCGGGCTGCGCGGTGATCGCCATCGAGATCGACGGCACGCCGTCGAGGCGCGAGAACGTGCGAACTTCCTGAATGCTGTCGGAGACCTTGGCGACGTCGCGGATGTAGACCGGCGCGCCGTTCTTCACGGTGAGCACGGTGTTCGCGATCTGGTCGGCGGTCTTGTAGAGCGCGTTCGCGCGGATGACGAACTCTTTAGGGCCGACCGCGAGCACGCCGGCGGGTGCATCGACGTTCTCGTTCTTGATCTTGCTCACGATCGCGTTGGTGTCGAGGCCGTAACCCGCGAGCGCGTTCTTGTCGGGCTCGACCATGAGCGCGCGCTGCGCGCCGCCGAACACGCTGACGGAGCCGACACCCGAAACGCCGGCGAACTCGTCGGCGAGCTGGTTGTTGAAGATGTCGAACAAATCGCGCAGCGGGCGGCTTTGGTCGGTGACGGAAAGGCGCACGACCGGGATCGAGTTGGGGTCGGCTTTCTGGATGACCGGCTGGCTGAGGTTCGGGTCGTTGGGGAGCGACGTCGCTGCGCGCGCGACCTGCTGCTGGATGTCGGTCGCGGCGACGTTGATGTTCGTGCCGAACTTGAATGTGGCGCGGATGGACGACTGGCCCGTGGTGGAGGTGGACTGCATGTAGTCGATGCCGGAGACGCGGCTGACCGCGTTCTCGAGCGGCCGCGTGACCGTGGATTCCATGGTCTCCGGCGAGGTGTTGCCGTAGTTCACGGTGACGGAGACGACGGGCGGCTGGAAGCTGGGGAGCAGGGCGATCGGCAGGCGCGGGATGGCGAAGAGACCGAGCACGACGATGGCGGTGGCCATCATCGCGACCGTGACGCGGCGGGTTACGGCAAAATCGGCGATCGACACGTGGTTCTCCGGCGGGCAGGCTTCGGAACAGTCTCTCGGTTTTCGCTGGGATGGTCCTCAGGGGGACGTACCCGGCCTTGCCGCCGGTCACCGGCGCGTGATGGCCGCGCCCGTCAGGATGCTCGCTTGCTTTGCCATGCCTTGCGTCAATGCGAATCTCATATCGTGCGCTTCGAACGGAGGACGATCGAGCGTCGATGGGAAGGCGTATTCATGAAAACGAGACGGGTGTTCTCGTCGGCGCTTTGGAGCGCGGCGATTTGTCTAATCGCAGTCCCGGCCGTAGTAGGGTGCGGAGGAAAACGCTCCAGTGATGCGGTGCCGAATACCGCGAGGGCGTCGGATGCCGCAATCGTCGCGAGCCTGCAAGAGCGTAACGAACGAATTACGGCAAATAACCGCGGCGACCAAAGCTCAGATCAAGGCGTCAAACGACGCGCTGCCGCCCGAGAACGCAAGGAGTCTCTTGAGTCTAACCGACTACTGGGAGAATCCACCGTTTTACACGCGACCGCCAACGACGGCATGCATCCAAACAACGGTGAAACCGCCACAGAGCGGTCAGGCGGGCTTTAGATGCTATATGCCGGACAATGTTGCTCAGCTGGCGCTACCGCCTATCTCGGGGCAACCTGACAACGGGAACACCTTTTGGGATCAACCCTATATCACTTGTACGCAGCGACAGTGGGCCGTTACAGGAACATTTGATCCAAGTCTGGTTGTCATGGTAAGTCCGACGACGACCGGGAACGACGGCGATCGCTGTTCTACCGTCGATACCGTCACGACGTTTGTCCGCAGACAGGCGGCGCCGTACCAATCCCAAGCTGGGTACAGCACCGACGGATCGTTCTCGTTCTTCACCGGCAACTCGTATTCGAGTATCGAACAAAACGTATTCGTCAACGTTTTCAGCCGTGCAGCCCCGGCGCCGTGCGTCGCCTTCTCGAAAGAAATCTTTGCGGCCGCGCGACAGTTTGCGATACGAATTACCTGGGCGGCCGCCGTAGCCGCGTACGAGTCTGGTACGCCGCCTTCCGATGACGCACGAAATATCGTACAGATCGGTGGATGTTGCGGGCAGGGGATTTTTCAAATCGATGATGCTAGCGACTGCCCAGGCGGTGTGAACCCGGGGACCGCAGACGTCGCGGGGAACGCCATGTGCGGCGCCAAAAAGCTGAGCAATGGGTTGAAGGCCTGCGGTAGTGAGGCCGCTGCGTTAGCAGTTTTCAACACAGGCGCTTGTACGGGCCGAACCCCCACGCCGCGAGATTGGGGTTCCGAAAAAGGCGTTTCGTATCAAGAGAGTGTGAGACGACTTGAACAGCGTATTATCGACTTCAAGACGGTGTGTAATGCGTAGAGTTCTCTTTCTTTGCTTTGCGCTCGTTCTGGTCACTGCGACCGAAGCACGCGCTGGATACTTTCCGACTCGACCGCAAAACGCGACAATGTATACGGTAACCGGCGTTTTGACATGGTATTTCGTCGGCAACGGCGCGGCTGCGATCCGCGTTCGGGATCAAGCCGGTAAGGAGTGGGACATATACGGCGCCCGCACCCGGTCGATCAACGGAGTTCCTATTCGTTGTGGCTGGCCAGGCGATTCCACGTGCACGGACTGGCCGTCGAACGTCGTCGTCGGAACAACCGTGGTCACGGTCAGCTATTGGATCGATCCGTCTGGATTTGGTGGCAACCAGTGTCTGGTGTCGGATCAAATCGACGTGGGCACGCAAGCACGAGCTCACAAAAGAAAGCCCCGCTAGGAGGAGTACCCTCTCGCTGGCCGGCGCTCATCTCCGGCCTAGACGCCCGTCGTCGGCGCGTGATAGAATCCGGGGGTTCTGCCGGTGCTTCCCAGCACCCGAAGACTTCCCGCTGCCCGGCCGCTTGCGCCGGGCCGCCGGCCCCGCCGGCGTCCAGAGAGGGCATCATGGCCACCACGATCACCGACTACGAAGTCACCTACATTCTGCGCCCGAACCTCGAAGAGACCGAGGTGGACGAGCGCGCCAACGCGATCGCCGAGGGGGTCAAGACCCGCGGCGGCGAGGTCGTGGGCGAGCTCGAGAAGATGGGCAAGCGCCGCCTGGCATATGAGATCGACGACGTCCGCGAGGGCTATTACGTCGTGATGAACATTCGCAGCGGCCCCGAAGAGCAGAAAGAACTCGAGCGCCTGCTCCGCCTCAACGAAGCGGTGCTGCGCGCCCTTGTGATCCGCAAAGGCGACTGACCCCCGCAAAAGTGCCAGGGTGCTGGCACGCACGCAGCCCATGCTGGCGGCATAAAAAGCGCAAACATTAGCAGAAGGAAGATGAGATGGCGGGTTCTTTCAATCGCATCACGCTCGTGGGCAACCTGACGCGCGACCCGGAGATCCGGTACGTCGGCTCAGGCGCCGCGGTGACGAAGTTCACGCTGGCCGTGAACCGGCGTTCGAAACAGCAAGAGGAAACGGACTACATCGACTGCGTCGCGTGGGACAAGCTCGCGGAGACCTGCAACACGTACCTCAAAAAGGGGATGTCGTGCCTGGTCGACGGGCGGCTGTCGATTCGGAGCTACGAGACAAAAGAGGGCGAAAAGCGCAAGGCCACCGAGGTCGTGGTGAACACGATGCAGATGCTGGACCGCGCGAACCGCGGCGGTGGCGGCGATGACGGCGGGTCTTATGAGCGCGCACCTCGTGCTGCCGCGCCGGCGTCCGGTGGCGGCGGTGCTGGCTATGATGAGAGTCTTGACGAGGAAGAGATTCCGTTCTGATGTTCTGAACTTCAGAGGCTGGCTCAACACTGTCGCACCGCCCGAGAACGGCATCGCGGGAGCCGCCGGGCATTGCGCTACGGCTCTTAGGCGTCCAATTCGATACGCTGGATCTGATCGAGAATGTGCGGCACATCCGCGTAGTCATGGATCACGTAGTCTGGCTCCGCCTCGGTATTGTCTAGCCAGTACGGTGAGAATGTTCCGGGAAACAGGATTGTCCGAAATCCTGCGTCTCGGGCGTACGCTATGTCGCGATCCAATTGATCGCCGATCATGACGTTCTTCGCGCCGCGCTGACGCAATGCACCGAATGAACCGATGGATTTGGTTGCGGAGGCTACGCGACCCACATGGCGGGACAAACCATGCCGCTCAAGCAGTTTTGTACAACGCCCCTCGTTCGTTTCGGTTACGACAGTGAATTTTCCGAATCGCGTACTTGCCACCGCCATGCCCTCAGCCACACCGGGACGAAGCACGGGTACGGCTGCTAGTGATTCGCCGTACGCCAGCAATGTATCGGAGAAATCATCATGGGAGTCTGATCCCCCGAGCGCGAGGTGCAGCGAGCGAGCGAGCAACTCTGGAGGATATTGCAGTCCGTTGGGATGTAATCTCGCTATGCGTTGATCATGCATCCGAACGAAACGTAGAGCAGCGGCGTCATCAAGCTCCTGTGAGCGGGTTAGCGATGCTGACAATGCATGAAGCAACCCCAGTTGGGCGGCAGCATATACGGCGTCCGTGTCCCAGAGAGTATTGTCAGCATCGGTATAAAGCGCAATTGACACGTCGCGCACTTCAAGGTCGTGATGAAGGCGTCGCCTGCGGCGTGGCATTCGTGGTCGGCCTTGGAGACGGAGATGGAGATACGATAACCACAGGCACGGGGACTATAGCTGGCCCGCCGGAGGCGAATATGAGCCCGGCGGCGATGAAGAAGAGTACTAGCGCGCCCATTGCGAGGTAAATACCGCAGAGCCCGATTCGAACGCGTTCGAGCTTCAGCTCAACCTTCTCGGCGACAAAATACGACTCACGTATATAGTCGGCTGCCGCTCTAGCCTTCATGAACTCTTCTGACTTGTCGATCCAATACGTTGCCCAGTCACTCGGTTTCGATTCGATTATTTGCTCGAAGAAGAATAGTGAGCCAGGCTCGCCGGTCCACTCCTTGGGTGTATTGAACGTCGGGCGAATGGCGTAAATGAGCCATCCAGCAGCGCATCCCACGATCACTACGTAGGCGAAGAACAACCCGTATGCCGCATCAACCAGCAGACCCTGACGCCAATCATACACGGTCTGGAAACGTGCGAAGACGGCTGCGATTGCGGCGCTCAGGAATGCGACCACCGTGAGAATCCGCGCGACCTTACCGTCTTGGTACTCGGTTTGAGCGATCGAGGAAGCCGCGCTCGCTTTGCTGACGTCGTGAACCGCCGCTAGTTTTGCGCGCTTTGTATCGTCGTGGAGCGCTTGATCCAGCAGCGAAATCATTACTCCGATGTCGCGCTGCGCCATATTGCGCTTCTTCATCGAATCGTCTCCGGATCGCCACGCCTCAAGGTAGCGCACGAGGTCGCTGTCTCCCAGAGCGTCAGCTTAGCCAAAACCGGTAGTTGGGGAATGAGCTCGGACCAGATCCACACCAAGATGCGCTCGCAGGTCGGGTTGTCGACGACGTCATTAAGGTGCTTATGGTCGAGGCGGTCGACGGCGGCAGGCCTGACGGACCTGGACATGTCCTCGAAATCCATCACCATCCCGGCCGCCGTGCCATCAGACTGGAGCGCGCCTTCGACAGTGACTTCGAGGCGATATGAATGCCCATGCAGCCCCGCGCACTTCCCTGCGTGATTGGGAAGGGCATGTGACGCTTCGAAGGTGTACGTCTTCGTGATGCGCACTCAGCGGACCGTCGTTCGGGCGACATAGCCGTCCCAACCGCGCGCCCTCAGGGCGCAAGCGTCGCATTTTCCGCATCCATAGCCCCAAGTGTGACGGTGCTGCCGCTCTCCGATATAACACGTATGGCTCATCTCGACAATAAGTGATACGAGATCAGACCCTCCCAGATTCTCGGCAAGCTGCCACGTTTGAGCCTTATCGATCCACATTAGCGGAGTCTCAATGACGAGACGTGACGCCATCCCAAGATTCAACGTCACCTGCATCGCCTTCACCGTGTCATCGCGACAGTCAGGATAACCGGAGTAATCGGTCTCGCACATGCCAGCAACAAGAACCTTCAAACCGCGTTGTTCGGCGACAATCGCGGCAAATGCCAGGAACACAATATTCCGTCCAGGCACGAACGTATTCGGCAGTCCGTCGTCGCGAAGTCCAAAATCGCTTCTATCGAGCAAGGCACTTTGCGAGACGAGCGCCCAGGCATCGAGCGGTACGACATGATCGCGTCCTAGCCTCCCGGCCCAGTCCGGAAACCGACGGCTAAGTGCATCGCGGATGGGTTGTCGCACGTCCATCTCGACGGCGTGACGCTGACCGTATCGGAAGCCGATTGTCTCCACGCAACTGAAGCGCTCCAAGGCCCATGCGAGGCATGTCGTTGAGTCCTGGCCGCCGGAGAACAGCACCAGCGCTCCATTCGCAGCGATTTCATTCACGGGAGGGAATCTTTGGTCGTCGGCCGGCACTGAGGCCAATGATACGAGATTACGAGGTTCATCGCACATCCTGCGTGTCCACGCCTGGCACGGTGGAATGTCTCCGTCATCCGAGTCCGCGCCGAATCAAGCGAACAAGGTGATACGAAAGTAGCCGGTAGTCTGCGTTCGTATTCTGCAGCGAGTTCCACGGTCGCCGCTCGGTGGTGAATTGCCAGAAGCCGGAAGTCCAGTGCGTTCGGCCACGGAGGACTCCTAGCCCACGTTGAAAATCTTTTGCCCTACGTGCACGCTTTCGAATGTACAACTCGTCCATGACATATCCCATCGCGACGATGCCGGCCCCATGGAGTAACCGCGACGTCTTCGCGTCGTGGTTCTCCCAATCTCCGGCGAACACCGTTCGAACGGCATCAAAAAATGCGCTGACAACCTCGAAGCGCGCTAATGGTACCTGCTCGCGCGAGCCGTTGCGTAGTGCTCCGTGCTGCATAGAGTTGATGAGCATCTTTTGGAGCACCGTGTCCCGAATCTTCCCTTCGGGATTCGTTTGCTGCTGAATCATTCCATGTAGTGAAGAATCGGCGCAATAATTTAGGGCCTCGGTCAGGACAGCGGCCTCGGTACGATCGGCGAGCCGTGGTGGCAGGCCGCTTGTGCCGGGAAGAAGCTCGTAGATGAGCGGCTTCGCGAGCGGACGCGTGTTATTCACGAGAATGAACTGGCGCTTTAGCTCGGCCACGTCATCACAGATGAAGGCCGAGACGATCAACTCAAAGTTCTCGCTTCCGACACTGAGCGCCGCTGTGAGGCGTTGTTGCCCATCAACCACCCACCCCGGTGGACCGTTCGCAACATCGAACACGGCCATGCCGTCTCGGCGAAATCGAACACCGCCTTGGAAAGCGAGCACAACCGCGTTCGGCAGGATCGCCTCGGATGTCACTAGGTAGTTGCGAATTTCGCGGATGTGAGACGCGATCTGCGTGCGCTGAAACCCGCGTAGACGACCTCTCGCGTCGCGTCCGATGCGGTCGATGCGTGCTAGGGTAGCCACTTGACGTGCAGTCGCGGTGAAGCAGATCACACGTGCCGCGGTACCCTGGCGCGGCGTTATGACCGGGCCCAAAACAAGTTTCTTCATGATCTCCGCTGGAATCGCCTACGCAGGCTCTCGTTGAAAACGTGAAGGTTGTGCATTCCGCGCCGCTTGTTGCGATTTGACGAACGGAATATCACGACTTCAACGCCGATTTCGCGGCATACCCGACATGGACAGAGCGTCCATGCGCGCGAGTTGAGCGTACGCAAGTACGCGGCACGTTCATCGCCAACTCGGCTGGCCGAACTCGTCGATGCTCCGTTCAGGTGCCAGCCACCATACCGTTCATATTCGAGCACGACTTCGACGGCTGACTCGGCGGAACAACGTCCGCGCGCGTACGCCCGTATTGCGTTTAGCGCGGCATGCTCATGCTTGATCAGATGTTCCTGGTCCACGGATCCGCGCTTGGCCCGCCGCAACAACCGGTCGTTCTCGATTGCTTGAGGAATGCGGATAGCGGTGTAGTAGTCGAAGTCGCCGCCTGCGCGCAGGCAATAGTAATTCTTCTTTGCATCGGCGAACGCGCGTTTCAGTGGAGACGTTGTGTCGAAGCTTGCAACCTTGTAACGATGGAGTACCGACACGTCCTGGATCTTACCGAATCCGAGAACGTGCAGTTTCGTCGACCCGGGGATTACTGAGCGAATAGCCTCAAGAGCATGCGCGATCTGCGGCGTCTTGAGAGGCACCATACCGCCAACCGCGAGATAGTTGTAACCCATCCGAGATAACGATTGCGCCGCGGCCGCCATGCTCGATGGTGACCACCCTTGGATAACTCCGAGCGGCGTGAAACCGCGCAACCGCCGCGCGCCGCGGCAGAACCTCCTGGCATTTTCTAGCGTGATGTCGTAGCGGTCCCGTATGGCGGCGGACGGAGGTCGCACTGCGTCGTTGAATTCGAAGATGACATGATCAACTGAACACCCGTGCGTAAATCCGGCATCCTCGTAGAACTCAAGCGTGTCGTCAACTGTGTACGGCGGGCGCGCCTCATCAGCATACGAAAACGCCCCGCAGTCGCCCATGACAATGCTTCCGCGGTACTTCGATCGCGGGTAGCGAAGGAAAGCGCGCGCTCCCTCGCGCGCAAGACGCATGGCCGCAGGAGCCGAATATTTCCCGCGACCACGAACGTCTCCCACGATGGCTCGTGAGATGAGGATACCGTCGTAAGGCGCGCGTCCCAGATGTTCGTGCGGGAACTCGTCATCCTCGTGCAATCGGCGACGATGGTCGTTGACGTCTGACTCGAAGTCGTAACCAGGGTCGACGAAGTCAAGACTGTCGGCGTAGATGAACTTCATGCCCGCCCGTTTGCTCTAGCGTCGAGCGCGACGAGATGCTTGGCCAAGACCCTCACGTCGCGACGGGTGCTCTGCAGGTCGTTCCAGTCGCGCTCGATGCCGCTCCAGCGTCCGGAAGTCCATCGGCACTCGGGTGCGATGCGTTCGAGCGCTACGCGTGCGCCGTTCAGATCGTCTGATCGATGCAGACGCCCCATGATTTCGTCCATCAGGAGGCCCATCGCCTCAATGCCTGCGCTGTGCATCAGGCGGCTGCGGTCCGGTGGCAGGCCCCAGGCGTCGGGGAATACCTGCCGAACCGCGCGCCAAAACGTGACCAACGTGCGAAAGACCTCGACGAGGTCAGTGGTGCCATCAGGCGCGACATGCACGGCTAACGCTCCGCGCGGATGGGAGATGCTGTTTTGGATCGTGCGTACCAAGCTCGAGTCCGTGACGACTGCGGCGTCGCTATTGGTTGAAGCGCGACGAATCAGGCCACGGAACGGAGAATCAGGGTGTTCATTGAGGACGCCGCAGAGGTAACTCGGTGTCTTGCGCGCTGAGAGATCCCTTGGCAGCGGGAAGTTGACCTCCGGTAGCAACTCATCGATGAGGCGACGCGACAGCGGACGCGCCTTGTTAACGAGGATGAATTGCTCGCGTTGCGTTGCGATCGCCTCCGAGACAAATGCGACCACCGGTACAACCAGATGGTCCGCGCGGTTTTCCGCGAGCGCGAGCGCACGCTGTTGGCCATCGACGATCCAAGCCGCTGCCGCGCTCCCTGACGCAGGAATCGTCAGAGTTCCCGCCTCCCCTGCGTCGTCGCTTCCGCGGGGACTTGGACCGCGGGCGGCGACATATTTCACGTTTGAAGCGAGCGCCAGGACGATGGCATTGGGAAAGAGGACATCGCCTCGCGAGACGTACTCCGCGATAGCGCGAACCTGAGCCCGGATCGGCTTGCGCTGAAAGCCCGTCACGCTGCCTTTCTCATCGGGCGCGATGCGCGAGATGTCGGCTATTTCGAGTAATTGGGGTCCGCGGATGAAGAACGAGTATACATCGTGGTTTCCCTGTCGCGCATGGATCGCACGAACAACGAGGGGATTAGCGCCCACCCTGGAATTCCTCCGCGTAGAGGCGGGCGAATCGGGACTGCTCACAAGCGACGCCCAGAACATCGCGAAAGTGCCGAAGCATCGCAGTCCGAGCCAGCGAGGATTCCGCGGCCGTCGCGCGGATGAGAGCCCGTACATCGTCGTCGCTTACGCTGCGGCCGGATCGGACGTGCGGCTTCTTGACACCTTCGAGCGACGCCGCCACCCTCGCCTTATCTGCTTCGACGTCGGTCGACGGACGGAGCGTGAATAGATAATGGTGAAGCGCACGCTGCGCGAAGTCGGCGCGCGTCCCCGGCATGACGACGTTGAGCCGATCATCGTAGGGCATCATCACTTCTGACAAGTCGGGTGTAAGTCGTCGCGCGAGTCCGCTGCCAAAGATACGTAGCTGTGCGCGCGGGACAGAGGCAAGCGATTCGGAAAAGAACGGCGCGTAGGCGTTCGCAATGCAAGCGAGCACGAGCGGCCGGCCCGCGAGGTCCCGCTCTGGAGGCGTCGAGAACGGACCGGCAACCACGGAACGCCACCAGGCACCGAGGTCGATGTCCTCACCATTACCATCGAGTCCGCCAAGTCCGACGGTTACGTCGTAGGCGGGAATAATTGTGCCCGCCGTGACCCATCCGAGGCCGGCAGAGACGACAGACAAGTCCGCGTCGTACCGCTGCGCCGCTTCCCGCGCAAGGCGGAATGCGCGCCCCGCATAGAGGTCCCGCGCAGGCGCCGCCGGCGCGACGCCCCGGAGCGTCAGCAGCCATGCGGCGGCGCGTTCGGCCCGTGAGCCGGACGCACTCTCGAAGCGAACGCCGCCGGAGACGCTCTTTCGAGCGACGCACCAGGTAACAATGATCGGGCGGCGTCCCACCGTCATGTCGCTCTCCGCATGCGGAGCGTATTAACTGTGGTTCAAAATTCTCCCTAGCCCACTGCAGTTATCGGCGGCATCGTGTCGCGAGAGGGCTCGGAAACTGAAAAGGAGCGCATCACGGGCCTGATCAAGTAGGGGTCTAGTCGACGATGCTGGCTTTTCGGCCACGCTTTGTCGCTCGGAGGCGGCTAACGGGAGATCATGACCCTCGAGGAACTGCTGCGCGCCATCTTTCCGCCTCACGATGGCGATGAGCGTCCGAGCCCAGCGCAGCGTGCCATCGTCGCGCATCCGTCCGGGCCGGCCTGGGTCATCGCTGGCCCCGGATCCGGCAAGACCGAGACGCTTGCGCTGCTGGTTCTGCGGCTACTCTACGTCGATCTTGTTGAAGCGGAGAGCATCGTCGTGACGACCTTCACCGAGAAGGCCGCCCGGAATCTTGAGGATCGGATCAGTCTCTACAGCGCGGCCGTCGTTAACGCGCACCCCGAGCTGCGCACCGTCGACGTGTCACGGTTGCGGATCGGCACGCTGCACAGCCTCTGCAACGACCTGCTGCAAGAATTTCGTGCTCCGAACTACCAGAACGTCCGCCTCATGGACGAGTTCGAAACAGCGATGTTCGTCCATCAGCACGTCGAGTTCACCAAGCGGAACGCGTTGCCGGAACGGCTCGGGTTCTGGCGCCACTTTGCGTACCTCTTCCGTCCCTACGACTGGAAGCCCGAGTACGATAAGACGCCGCGGCGCTGGGTCGCCACGCGCGCGCTCGTGACACTCCTCAATCGCATAGTGGACGATCGGGCCTCGCTCGACCTCATGCGTGCGGAAGGCGGCGCATGGTCTATGCTCGCGGACGTCTACGAACAGTACGCGCAAAAGCTTCGTGACCGCAACCGTTGCGACTTTGCGCACCTACTGGCACGCTTTCTGGATTTCCTGGGCTCGCCGGGCGGGGCGGAACTCCGAGAGGGAACCGCCGAGCGGCCGCCGATCCGTTGGGTCCTGGTCGACGAGTATCAGGACACGAACGTGCTCCAAGAGCGCATTTACCTGACGCTCGCGGGCGGCACAGACAACATCGTGGTCGTCGGTGACGACGACCAGGCATTGTACCGGTTCCGGGGCGCTTCCGTGGAGTGCATGGTAACGTTTGATGAGGCGTGCGCCGCGCAACTCGGCATCGATCGAGAATCCGTCGCGAAATACACTCTGATCGAAAACTTTCGCTCCCATCAGAAAATCGTGGATTTCTGCAATGCCTACGTCACCGCGTTCAACAGCATGCACCAGCCCGGTTCTCGGGTACCGGGAAAGCCATCGCTTGAACCGCGGAACGTCGAAATTAGTTCGCACGAATACCTGGCGGTCGGGACCATCAGCGGCAATACGTCCGCCGCTTTCGCTGCGGCTTTTGCAGAGGCGGTTCAAGACCTGAAGGCGCACGGCATTATTGAGGACTACAGCCAGTGCTGCCTCATCCTGCGCAGCACGAAGGAAACCCCGCATAACGCGGGCCCATACGCGGCGGCGCTGCGGGGCCGTGGCATCCCCTATTTCAACCCCCGCAACAAGTCGTTCCTTAGCCAAGAGGAGGTGCTCGCGCTCCTCGGGACCATCATCGCCATCACCGATCCGAACGCCGCAGTCGTCCCTTGGGAACGCGAGATCGCCGACCTCGTTCAAAACGCACGTGACGCATACCACGCGACCGCGGTGACGCACCCTGAATTGGGTGCGTACGTTGAGCGTGCGGTCCGGAACATCGGAGAGAATTCAGGCCAGTGGGTGCCAACGGAGCTCCAGGAACTCGTGTACCTGCTGCTCGCCCTCGAACCATTCAACGGGTGGAACGAGTCGGATGCCTCACGGCGGGAACGGCTCGCGAAAATCACGGCCCTGGTCGAAGCATTCGCGTCGCTACCCGTCGCGGCGAATGATCGGGCCCGGCGTGGCAGCATGAAGGCCGCGCCTGTTGGGCAGCGCGGCGTTATCGGCGACTGGAACGCCGGATTTTACAATTTATTCTTCGGTTATTTAGCACTCGAGGGCATGAACGATGAGGAGGACGAGGACGTTATCGTTCCTCCTGGTTACGTGCCGATCATGACGATCCACCAAGCGAAGGGCTTGCAATTCCCCTTCGTCTTTGTCGGTCATCTCGGCGCGACCGCGGACACCGGAGCGTCCGTCTATACACTCGAAGACGACATCGCGCGTTTCTCCAACGCGGACGGCCGCACGTTTGCGCGTCCGGACGTTTCCGTCCGCGCCGAAGTTGACGTTGTACGCGCGTTCTACGTCGCCTACTCGCGTGCGCAGTGGGCCCTCGCCCTAGTTGGCAGCAACGCTCACTTCCGCAAGGGCGGTATCCCGTGCGGCCCCGAACGTACCTGGCTGCGCTACCACACTGCTCCGCTGTAAGAGACACACCGATGGCCATTTGGGAAAATTTCGAAGGACTGCACGTACCGCTCCAACCCCCGACGCCCGTCCGCCCACGCTTTAGCCTCACCTCGGACATCCTCTCGTACCGCAAGTGCCCGCGGCAATATCGGTACTTCGGCAACGACGGATTCGTGCCGGCACGGTCGACCCAGGCCTTCTATGGTCAAATTATCCATCAGGTGCTCGATCGTTGCCACCGCCTTTATCGCGGCCTGCTCGGGCGACCATTAGGCACGTTGGCGACGGACGAGGACCTTGCAGCTTTTTTCCTAGAAGTGCGTAATGCGCTTCGTTCGCACGGAATCCGCGCCGCGAACGACGACGTTGCGGACCAAGCCGAGGAGGTCGTGAAGAATTTCAACGCGATTGAAGGCCCGGCGCTCTATCCGAGGGTCCACGACACCGAGTTCCGCCTCGAACGAAACCGGGAGGACTACGTTCTGCGGGGAGTTGTTGATGTCATCGCCCGTCAGGAGGATGTCACGCGCATAGCCGGCCCGCTGGACCCCGGGACGATGGAGATCTGGGACTACAAGGGCTCGAAGCGCATCGGCCGCGCTACGGCCGATTGGAAGAACTACGAGTGGCAGATGCTCGTGTATGCGGAACTCTACCGCCTGCGCACTGGCACCTTTCCCGCCCGCGCGATCGTGTACTTCATGAACGAACTCGAGGGAGTGAGTCGGCAGAAGGGGCGGCCGCAGTCGGCGACGCTCGACGTCAATATCACCGACGAGAGAGTTAGCGAGGCCCTGGTCCGTTTCGACGCGGACGCGCACGCCATCATGAAGCATCGCGTGGATGGAAACTGGCCCCTTCCTTCGGCGCCGCCGGATACTGATACGTGCAATGTGTGTGACGTAAGGTACAGCTGCCCGACGATGAACCCCCCGGGCACTGAGCCGACCTATCGGATCCGTAACCCATTCGAGCGACCGGGACGCGCGGGACGACGCCGCGCCGTCGCCCCTGGCGCAATAGGTTAGTCTTGTTCGCGACGGCGGCGGTCGTGGCCGCCGCCGGCGAACCGAACTTCTAGAATGCGGTCCGCAACAGGCCCAACGCTTCAACTTCCAAGGTTGCGATGCGGCGACCGAGATTTTCGCGCGCGGTCGTCTCTGAGTGCGTGTCGTCAAGCGCGACGGTGAGCCCCCGGTCCACCGTCGGTGCCGTAAGCACGCGCTCGCGCACGATGGCGAACTTTGACATCGCCGCCACGCCCTCGAGCAGCGTGTCGAAATGCACAAATCGACCCTTGAGTTGGGTACAGACGTCCGCGAGTAGCGGGGCATTGGCGAGTGCGCGGATGCACCGCCCATCGCCCGAAATAATCAACGTGTCCGGATTCGCGCAGGCGTAATCGATGAAGCGGGCTTCGCCGTCGTCGATGCCCGGAATGGCTGCGAGCCGTTTCAAGCGTTCCGCGTCGACGGCGCCAGGCGGCAGCGACTCGCACATCGCGTACATCACGTACGCGTCCTTCCGCACATCATCGCTGGCGTAGAACTTGGTGTAGAGCGGGATCTTGTCGCTGAGACGAAGCGATCCGAAGGCGGCGGGTACGCAACGATACGGCCGCTTTGCGCCATTGGACCGCAGAAGGCGGTCGAGTTCCGCCACCAGTGAGAACGACGCCGTCTTCACGATGACATCGTTGTCGAGAAGGGGTTGCACCGGCTAGCGTCAGCCGAACGGCTCGCGCAGCACTCCGCTGAGCATCTCGGCCACGTCAGGCGGCAAAGACGACAGGTCGAGGTGTTCTTCTGCTGCAGCATTCACGGTCCGCATAGGATATGACGGTTGACTGCATCGCGTCTTTATTGCCCGGTGCATGAAGGCGAAGTCATTGGTCTCGCGGCCGAATCGCAAAGCGAGATGCTCCGGGTCAACCTGCAAGGATGTAGACTGCGACCAGGCGAGGTCGGCGAGTTGACGCGGTGTGCCTTCGAAGCCTCTCCAGAATGGCGGCGAGTCGAGACTTCCGAGCACACCGAGCGCGAACCGGTTCGCGTCGCCTTCGCCGTTTGCGCCTTCACCCTCGTCGACTACGTCCGCCAGCGACTCGTTTTCTCGGACGTGCCCGAGCGCGATGTGCCCCAACTCGTGCGCGATGAGAAAAGCGTCCCAAGCTGCAAGGCGTTGCTCATTGCGCGTCACCACGATGACGTCACAACCGTTAACGCGATAGACAAGCGCGTCCATACCACGCGCTCCGGGGACCGCAGCGACATGAAGGACCGCGATGTTGCGGCTCCAGCAGTAGCGCAGTAACCCCCCCAAAGACACCCAGGCAGCATCGCCATACGCCAGGATCTCGGCGCGCACCTCGGCGGCGTTTTGACTCACGGCCTTGGACCGTGGAATGGTAGCGGCGACTAAGCGCGCGATGCTCGCGCAGTACGCCTGCGCGGCGTCCGGCGGCGCCTGTTCCGCCAAGGCCTTCGATTGTTTGAATCGCATGCCTACGGGCGCGTCCGGCACGATCCGATCGTGCTGAAGGAACTCCCCGACGTCGAGCCCGAGCCGGCGCGCGAGGATGAGCTTCAGGTGCTCCGTCGCCCCTTCGTCCTCGTCTTCGACATCGGCCGTCCACCACTCGGGCACAGCATGGCGCAGGACATCGGACCGATATCCCTCTTCGCGAAGGCGCTTTGTCAGCTCGCGCACGACCCTCCCGCGGCCGGTCAGCGCATCAGCAGCCATTGGCGCTACAACTTCCCCGGGGGTCGGGAAGGTTCCGCCCTGCCGCCTTCTTACTCGAAGCATGCCGGCCCCAAGACGCCAACCACCAATTCGGGGTAAGCCTCGGCGACATCCAGTAGCAAGGTCACAGTCGGGGTTTGCGAGACAACAAGATGGAGCTCGTCGCCATCGCGGCCGGCGCACACGACAAGCGTCCGAAGGAGAATCGCGGGGTGGGCGCTGCATCCGCTGCTGCGCAAGTGATGTAGATCCGCAAGGAACGTGCCGCGCGCAGCGGGTGCACCTCGTAGGAATATCTCCGCATAGTGTGCCTGCTCATCGACTGCGAGAACGGCGGCAGAAGTGACGAAGTGTCCGTCGCGCACCCTACGTAACCGGCTCCTGACGCTCGTCTGAATCACGACATCGAGACTAATATCGGGATACATTGCGAGGAGCCGCGACAGGGCGCGTCCCGTGCAGCGAATCTTCACGGGGGCTAGCTCGTCGGCCCCTTCACGATCGGCGCGCTGCTCGTCGATTGCGCGCGCAGAATGGGCCAAAGCCTGCGTACGTCCGGTAATGTGCGGAAAAAAAAGGATGAACTCGGGCATATCGGCTCCTAGCGATAAACCTGGCTTGCCCGGCTGGACAGAAGCCTCGCGACTTTTTTTAGGCAGTTTTTTCCGGTCGATTGCGTCGATGCCGTGAGCCCGACGATCCACGTTAAGCGATGGAATGATCTCGTGCCTCAGCGCAACCGCTGCGTTTTCATCATCACTCCATCCAGGTAGAGCGCTAGCCATCCACAATCGAAATTTTATTGACGTGAACTACGACTGTGTTTCGTGCCGTCGCGGAGAATCACGACCAAACGGTGCCGCCGCGTGCGAAATAGAACTGAGCGGCCTCCAGCGCATCGTACTGATGCTTGTGGATTTTTAAGCCGAGCACTACTTCGGCGAAATCGGCAGCCGCCTGGAGATCATCCGCGACCATTCCTTGACGCCGCGATACGACGGCCAGCAGGAGGATCGATACCAGTCCATTCGGACCGCACGAGGTTTCGTACGTCAGAAACGCCTCGCGCAACGAGCGCTCGGATTCCGTTCGCGCAGGGCGCGTCCAGTCGATGCCGACCCGGGCGAATCTTTCCGGAGCTCTGAACGGTACCACGGTTCGCCTTCTCATCGGCCCGTCATCCGCATGTACACCAGCCAGTGGAGCACGATGACGAGCCAGGCTACGAAGAGCGCCTCGCCTTGCTCCGCCATGCTCGCATCGCGATCGCGCCGGTGCATACAGCTACCGAAACGGCGGCGGTACTCCGCATCGGTCGGCCAATGTTCGCGGAAGTGCTCTTCGGCGCGCCGCAGCAGGCGAACGAACCACGACGTGTCCGTGCCGGCGCTACGGCGCATCGGAGTCCAGCATGAAGCTCAGCATGCGGTAGTCGCCGCGTGCCGTCGCCTCGAGGTAGAAGCCGGCTTGTCGCAGCAGGGCGACGTCGCGGCGAAACGATCGCACCGAGACGCCGAATCGGCGCCGGTAGTCCGCGATGCTCACCGATTCGCGGCGCGCGAATAGTGCGGTGAGCCAGATGACGCGGACGATGTGGAAGGCGATGCCGTCGCGGTTGGTGTGCCGGTACGGATCGCGGCGGCGTGGCCGGGTTTTCGACGCGGGCGCGTCGAATCGTGCGTTTGTCATTCGGTGGATGATCCCATCGGGTGACGGACTCGGTCGGTGTTGCTGCACCGGCCGAGTCGCTATATTGTGTGCGCGTGTGCGCGTAGCTACATTATAGCATCCGCAAATGCGGCGAGCAAGCGCGGCTGATCGAAATTTTTCTCTACGCAACGCAGCGTCTTTTACTTGCGTGGCGATGGCGTAATGCGACGATCTTCTGTATTGTATGCCCGTGAAGCCGACGAAACCCGAGCACCCCGACCCGTTAGCAAGCGCTTTTCTCGAACGCATGCAGGACCGACCGGAGGCGGAGGAATTCGTTCTTGGCGGCTGCTTCGCGCTCAAGCATTACCTCGACTATCGCGATACGCGCGATGTCGACGCCTGGTGGCGCTCGCGCCAGGACGCGCAGGCCGTCGCCGTCGCGCGAGACACGTTCGCTCGGACAGCGGCCGAGTTCGGATATTCGGTGCGCGAACGCGCGTGGGGAGAAACCATTTTGCTCGAGGCCCTCGAGGGACGGAACAAGGCGTTCTCGTTTCGAGTGTTCCTTCGTTCGAATGAGCTAAAGGGACCTATCGCGAGTCCATGGAGACTCTTTCCGATCGAGTCGTTCGACGACAACATCGCATCGAAGATGATGGCGCTGGTCGCGCGTGGCGCGCCTTGCGACTTCGCGGACATCAAGCAGGTCGTTGACGCCGGACTCATCTCGCAGGCGCGGTGCTGGGAACTCTGGGAGGTGATGAATACGGGAATCGAGCCCCAAGAGGCCCGCGACAGAGTGCAGACCCACCTCGCGAGGATCAACGCCCGAACGTGCGGTGAGGGACTCGAAGACGACTACGACCGCGCCGACTACGTCCGGCGCATCTGCCGGGCGTGCGACTTCGGCGTGCCGCCCGATCACGACACGGTCGCGCTCTTCCGCGGCTGGCGCGATGTCTTCGACCGCTATCCGCTCCCGGATTCGCCGGCGTATCATGCCTTGCGTGCGTACTTTCGTTGGCCCGATGTGCCGATGGAGCCCAGCTTCTATCCCGCACAGTGGGAAGTGCTGGACGCCCTCGAAGGGCACGATGATCCCTGCAGGGACCTCGTCTAGGATTTTATGCTGCGATAACGTTGATGGGGTATTTCTGGTTTTCCGGATCGCGTGTCACGAACGTCAGTCCTTCGATCTGCGCCTGCGCGATCATGATCCTGTCGAACGGGTCTCGGTGGATGTCGGGCAACGCGGCGATGGCGAGGCCATGCGCCGCCGAAATATCGAGCGTCTGAAACCCGAGAGAACGCACACGCGCCGGAAACCACACCGCAGGATTCGCGGGCACGGTGAGCTTGCCGAGCGCGGCCTTGATGCTGATCTCCCACGCGACGGCAGCAGACACGAACACCTCATTGGTGCTGTCCTCGATCGCCGTACGCGCGGCGGCGCGCAACTGGTCGGGATCGGCCGCGGCCCAGAGAAACGCGTGCGTGTCGAGCAATAGCCGCACGAGCTAGTGCGCTTCAAAAAGCGCGGTTATCTCGGGGTTGACGCTATCGAAGTCAGGCGCGATCGTAATCCGCCCCCGATCGACGCCGAGCTGCCGCCGCGGAGCGTCCGCGAGCGGCACGAGCTTCGCGACGGGCTGGCCGGAAAGGCAGATGATGATCTCGAGCTCGGCGCCCTCCCGCACTTCCCGGACCAGGCTCGACAAGTTGCTCTTCGCATCGTGCATGTTGACGGTCTTCATGAAACTTAGTTTACCAGACTTAGTCCAGGCGCGCTAGGGGGCGGTGTGGCGGAGGGGGGACTGCGGGACGTGAGACTTCGGCGTGCCGTCCGATCACGACACGGTCGCGATCTTCCGCAATGGCGCGATCTCTTCGACCGTTCTCCGCTGCCGGATTCGCCGTCATACTGGGGAGCTTTGAACGGGACCACGGTGCGCCTCTCATTGGCTCGTCATTCGCATGTACACCAGTCAGTGAAGCACAATGACAAGCCAGGCTACAAAGAGCGCTCCGCCTCGCTGCGCCATGCTCGAATCGCGACGGCGCCGGTGCATCGGCCGGGTCGCTATATTGTATGCGCGTATGCGCGTAGCTACGTTATAGCACCGCACATGCGGCAAGCAAGCAGATGCAATTGTTTCAATGCGCTCGACGCAATCCAGCAGCGTATCCGTGGCGCAACGCGAAAGAGAATGCGGTATGGCGAAGGTTCGCGTTGCAGGCTTTTCGATCTCGCTCGACGGCTTCAGAGCGGGGCCCGATCAAAGTGTTGAAAACCCACTCGGCAAGCGCGGCCCGGAGATGTTCGAATGGTTCTTTGGGACGCGCACGTTTCGGGCGATGACCGGACAGGAGGGCGGCTCAGCCGGCCTTGACGAGGCGTACGCTCATCGTTCGATGGACGGGTTCGGTGCGTTCATTCTCGGCCGCAATATGTTCGGACCAATTCGCGGCGACTGGCCGGACGGGAGTTGGAAGGGCTGGTGGGGCGACAATCCGCCCTATCACGCGACGACGTTCGTACTGACGCATCATCAGCGCGATCCGATCCAGATGGAAGGCGGGACCACGTTCATCTTCGTGACCGACGGCATCCAGGCCGCACTGGAACAGGCGAAGGCTGCCGCCAACGGTCGCGATGTGAAGATCGGCGGTGGCGTCGAGACGGTGCGTCAATATCTTCGGGCCGGCCTGATCGACGAGCTCCACTTCGCCTTGTCCCCGGTCGTGCTTGGTCAGGGCGAAGCGGTGTTCGCCGGGATCGACTTGCCCTCGCTCGGCTACCGAGTCACCGAACATCAGGCTTCGGAAAAGGCTACGCACATCGTTCTCAGCCGATAGCAAGCACCTTTTTGCGGGCGGGCTGCCGTGCGCGGGTACAACGCGCCATGTCCGATGCCGAACGATCACGGTGCCGGCGATTCGGCGAACCGCCCGACAAGCAATCGCTTTTTCGCAGCATGGCCGAGAATTTCACCGGCGTGTACCTCACGATGCTCGTTGCAAATCATGCCATCGTCTCGAGCCCAACGGCATGGCTTGCGACGCTCGCGATCATGTTTTTCGCGTGGACGCTTGGGACGTTCTACATCGGACGGCAACAAGAGGTCGTGGTGCGCGAGCCTTTCCTCAAGCAGCTGCTGCGCGACCGTACGAGACCGCTGCTCCTTCAGACGCTCGGCGGCGGGACGCTCCTCGGCGCACTCGCAATCGTGTGCCGGATTACCGATCCCAATGCGGGCGCAGCGGAAACGGACCGATCTCCCTGCTCGCCGTGACGATCGCGGTCGCTGCCAGTCTCGTCATCGGGGTAACGTCGGTCGCATTTTGGCGACGCGTGCGGCGCTATGCGCACAGCGCGAATCGCGGTTAGCGCGACGCGCGTAGTACTTCTGATGGCCGTGAAGAAGGACTCTCGATGCGGTCCATTCCGATCGGTGCAAAAGGAGCGTTCGAGGCGATCGTTCGCCGCGAGGACCTCGCGAGCACGTTCAAGGATGCGACTCTGCCGCCGGTCCTGTCGACGCCCGTCATGATCAAATTCATGGAGAACGCGGCGCTGCGGGCGATCGTGCCTTACCTAGACCTGGGCGAAACTGCGGTCGGCACCGAGGTCAGCGTACGGCATCTTGCGGCGACGCCGGTCGGACGAAAGGTCCGCGCGGAAGCCGAAGTGACGGGGGTCGACGGCACGCGCGTCACGTTCTCGGTGCGCGCGACCGACTTTGAGCACGAAATCGGGGACGGTGTCCACGAGCGCCGGGTCGTCGACCGCGCCCGCCTGACACGCCACGTGGCTGAGATGGAGGCGAACGACGCCGCCTCGAAAGATAATTCTGCTTAGTCCGCGTTGCGCGGTCCCGGGCCCAAATACTCAAGGGATCGCTCACTAGCCCTGCAACCCGATGGCGACGGACCTACTCGGGCCCGTGAATTTTCATCGAGCGCACGAGGTTGACATGACACGACGTTATCGGCCGGCTATCATCATCGCGGCCCTGATCGGTATCTCCGCGTGCAGCGGCGGTGGCGGCAATTCCACGCTTCCCGGCGCAGCCTCTGCGATCAGCCCGTCGGGACAAGGCCGCGCCATTTTATCGGTCGGCGGCCCGACGTGCAACGTCCCGGCGGATTACCCCACCATCCAGGCAGCGGTCAACACGCCGGCGTGTGCGACGATCAACGTCGCGCCCGGATCGTATACCGAAAACGTCACCATCGCGCGCACGCTCACCCTGCGCGGAGCGCAGGCGGGCCATGACGCGCGCACTGCACGCGGCAGCGAATCGGTCATCAACGGCGGGCTCGGCCCCGACGTCACGATCTCCGCGAACAGCGTCACGGTCGACGGGTTCACGCTGAACGGTCCCGTGAGCTCCGGGACCGCTGCGATCGTGATGCAGACCGCTAACTCTGGCGAAACGATCAAAAACAACATCGTCAACAACCCCGGTCGCGCGGCGTCGTTCACGACGAGCAACACCGTCTTCTTTCAAAATCTCGTGAAGTCGACGGCGACTGCGAGTGACGGTTTCCAGGCGAACACCACTCCCGTTCAAAACGTCGTTCTGGCCGACAACACCTTCGGCGGCGCGAACGGGTCGATCTACAATGCCGACATCACGATCATCGAAGGTAACTCCAACATCGTCGTGACCGGCAACAAGAGCAACGGCGACGGCACGCTCGTCGCGCTGTTCAAGACCAACCACGCTCTCGTCGCCGGCAATACCGTGAAGGGGGACGGCGCCTCGTCGGCGATCTACATCGGCGGCGGCGACAGCAACATTCTCGTCAGCTGCAACACGGTGAGCTCGGCCGGGACGGGCGTCAACGTGTCGAACGGATTCGGCATCGGCCTGAATTCGGCCGTCACGATTACCGGCAACAATCTGCACAACAATACGGACGGCGTTAAGGTCGGAGCGACTGCGATCGCCGTCGCGGGCACCGTCGTCGCGAATCGGAACAGCCTGATCGGCAATACCGCGTTCGGCGTAGAGAACCAGAGCGCGTTCAACGTCAACGCGACGAACAACTGGTGGGGCGCCTCGAACGGACCAGGGCCGGTCGGCCCGGGTACCGGTGATAAGGTAACGCCGAATGTCACCTACGCACCGTGGCTCCGCAACCCGAACAGCGCATCGTGCGACGCGGGCGGCGACGGTTCCGACCGCGACAGGCACGACGGCGACGGTCACGACGGCGACGGTCACGACCGGGACGGGCGCGGCGACTAAAGCACGCCGGTTACTTGACATCCGCGCGCCGGACCCGTACCAATAGGTCCCTGCGCTTTGCAAGAAAGGAACTGCGATGCCGAATCCTGTCGTGCACTTCGAGATCGTCGGCGGCGACACGAAAACACTGCGTGACTTCTATGCGCAGGCATTTGATTGGCAAATCCAGCAGATGCCCAGCGACGGGGGCATCGATTATGCGATGGCCATGCCCGGTGGCGACCACGGCATCAACGGCGGGATCGGCGCCGGCATGGACCCGTCGCAGAGCTACGTCACCTTCTATGTCGAGGTGCCCGACATCGACGCGGCACTCGCGAAGGCGGGAACCCTGGGCGGTTCCACGGTGATGCCGGCGATGGACGTGCCGAACGGACCGCGGATCGCGATGTTCAAGGACCCCGGCGGCCACGTCGTCGGCCTCATTCAAGCAGGCTCGATGGCTTCTCCGTAGCAGCTCGCGACCTCCTCATACGGTCGCGGCGCGGGCGCATCGGTTTACCGCGCACCATCGTTGTGCGCAGCCGCCGCACGAGCTCGTCGATACGGTCCGGCGGCACTTCAACCAGCGAGAAGCGGTCGGCAATTTGGATCGCGCCGATCGCGTTGGCGGGCAGGCCGCCGTCGTTCGCGATGGCAGCGACGACGTCGCCGGGACGTACGCCCGCGCTGCGCCCGAGACCAATGTAGAGCCGCGCAACGGAACCGCGGACGCCGACAGGCGAACCGGACGGGGCCGTGACGGCGGGGATGTCTACGGCTTCACCCTCGCCCTCACCGGCACGCGCCACGAGTTTTATTGCGGCGGCCGCGACGTCCAGCAGCGGGAAATCGCGCGCGAGCAGGTCGGCGGCGTCGCGATAGCCGTCGAGGTCATCGCTCGCGAGCGCCTCGCGTACTGATTCACGCGTGCGCTCGAGACGGCGTTCATGCAGATCGTGCACGGTCGGCACGGACTCGATCCGGATCTTGCGTTTCGTGAGACGCTCGATGTTTGCGAGGAGCGGGCGCTCGCGTCCCTCCACGAAGCTGATCGCGACGCCGTCGCGTCCCGCTCGGCCGGTTCTGCCGATGCGGTGGATGTACGCGTCCGGCGACGACGGGACGTCGAAGTTGACGACGTGCGAGACGCGCTCGATGTCGAGCCCGCGCGCTGCGACGTCCGTCGCGACCAGCACGTCCGTCGCCTCCTCGCGAAAGCGCCGCAGAACCCGGTCGCGCTGTTCCTGCGACAGTCCGCCGTGCAACGGCTCGGCCCGATAGCCGCGCGCATTGAGCGTCTCGGTCAGCTCGTCGACCTCGGTGCGCATTCGACAGAAGACCATCGTTCCGGCCGGTTCTTCCATGTCGAGCACCCGTCCCAGCGCTGCCGCCTTGTACGCGCGTTGCACGAGATAGGCCACCTCGCGCACGCGCCACGGCGTGTCGCCCGCCGCCGCGGCGATCGTCACGTGTACGGGATCTCGCAGGTGCCGCCGGGCGATCGCCGTGATGCGCTTCGGCACCGTGGCGGAGAAAAGCGCCGTCTGTCGAGCGGCGGGAACGGCAGCGAGCAGCGCTTCGAGCTCGTCTGCGAATCCGAGATCCAACATTTCGTCTGCCTCGTCGAGGACGAGGAATCGAACCGCGTCGAGCGCGATGGTGCGGCGTTCGAGGTGATCGAGCGCGCGGCCGGGAGTCGCGACAACCACATCGACGCCCCGCTGCAGCGCGCGGATCTGCGCGCCGATCGGCGCACCGCCGTAGATTGCAGCGACGCGAGCCCCGAGGCCGCGCCCATAGCGATGGATCGCCTCCGCCACTTGAACGGCGAGCTCGCGCGTCGGAACGATCGCGAGCGTGCGAACCACGTGCGGCCCATCGTCGAAGGGGGCGATCCGCTGCAGCATCGGCAGCGCGAACGCTGCTGTTTTCCCCGTTCCGGTCGCAGCCTGGCCCAGCAGATCGCGGCCGGCGAGCAGCGCCGGGACGGCGGCACGCTGGATCGGCGTGGGTTCTTCGTACCCGAGCGCGGCGACCGCCGCGACCAGCGCCGGGACGAGGCCGAGCGCGGTGAACTCCTCGCCTGCGCCGGACGCTCGTTCGGATTGGGCCTCGACACTCGCCATCGTCATAGCAGAGGTGTTGTTCCCGAGTTTTCGAAAAGTCGGCCAACTCGGCGACCGGTTCAACCATCTGCGAGGTTACAGGAACGATCGACCATGATATTGGCCTATGCGGTCTTGATACTTGGAGCCGTGGTCGGATTCGCCGACGTTCCGGAAGCAACGGACTGCGTTTGGAACCCGCAGGTGAGGCAGCAATTCTCATTCGCTACGGTTTTGCACGACCGTACCGCCAACCGGATCGCAAGGGCGACGGCGTTGGTCATGGTCGTTTCTCCGGGATTGGAAAGCGACGTACGGACGTATCATTTTTGGAGCGAACACGACGGGCACGAAACCGAGATCGCGATCGAGGGCCCATTCACGGTTGACGAGATCAAGCGCCGGTTCGGTACCGCTTTGAGGCCGTATTCCAATGCTACGTTGTGGGTGCTCCCCCGACCAGAGCTGGAGAAACCGGGTACGTTGATCGTGAGCGCCCGCCATCGCGAAAGCGGTTATAACCGCACAACCAACGAGCCGTGCTTCCGCGAAATGCGCCGGACGTGTGAGTCGAGGAATCCGGTCGTGAGCGATCGCTCGACGGTGTAGCCTATCGGGCGATCTGCCGCACGATTGCGCGCATGCGTCGAGTATAGCCGATCTTGGCGCAAAACAAAAACTGTTCTGCGTGGCGCCTACGGCGTTATTGGTACGTGAACTCGCCGGCCGTGACGCTTCCCGCCTTGGTCGTCACCGTGAGCTTCACTGGTCCCGGTGCCGTTCCAGGCGGTGTCGTCGCGGTGATCTGATGATCGGAATCGACGTTGAAGCTCGCCGCAGCGGTCGGGCCGAATTTCACGCTCGTCGCGCCGGTTAGGCCGCTGCCGGTGATCGTGATCTTGGTGCCCCCGCCAACGGCGCCGCTCGTAGGAGTCAGTGCGCTGACGACCGGGGCCTTCGCACCTCCGCTCGGCGTGAGGATGACGTCCGCTACTCGCTTGATGAGGTCGCGGAATATCTCTTCTCGGTATCCGACGACGAACGCGATGATGTAGTACAGCAGGTCCTTCGGCGCAGCGCCGGGCTGGCTCGTGCCGCCGTTCGCGGAACCCGTCCCGGCGGGGTTGGGGTTCGAGCCCACCGCAAGGATGCCGGCTTCGAAGATGAGCCATGACACGATCGCCAAGCTTGCGCCTACGAGTGGTCGAGTGAAATGCCAAAGATTCCAGCTAGGATCCCAATCTGCGCGATGGTCGAATACACCCGACAGCGATATCATGACCGCGCCCAGAGCACCGAACCAAAGAACTCCCACCGGCAGCGAGCCGAATTTATCCGGGATATTGAAGTGGAGCGTCGTGTGCAAGTCGGTGAGATAGACCAACGCGAGGAGAAGCAGCACGACTAGGTACGCGACCTCGACGAGCACCACGAACCAACGCTTGTCGTAAAACATCAGACCCCTCCTAAAGCGCGCACGCATCAAGGCGCAGTCGCCATTGTCGTATCTCCGTCGGTCGGCCGGCGCCGGTTATGCCCCCATCCTACGGAGCGGCGGTTACAGCGCGGTAAACGACCGGGACCGTCCGGCCTCGTGACTCCTCCGCTCATAAGAAGCCCGCTCGGCGGGTAGATAACGACCATGCTCCCGCCCGAGGTCACGGTTTCCGAGCCGCCGCGCTCGAAGGACGAACGCTACCGCGAGATCGTCGCGACGCTCGCGCGGCACGGCTTCGGCATCATCGGCGACCACTTCGTCGCCGACGGCGACGAACGCGAGCATTCGCGCGCGGATCGCTTGCGCCAGGCGTGCGAACAGCTCGGGCCGACGTTCATCAAGCTCGGGCAGATGCTGTCGACGCGCGGCGATCTGCTGCCAGAAGCGTACCGTGTCGAGTTCGCGAAGCTCGTGGACGCGTGTCCGGCGTTGCTGGCGAACGTCATCACGCAGATCGTTCGCGAGGAGCTCCGCGCGGATCCCGCGGCGATCTTCGCGTCGTTCGACGACGAACCGCTTGCGAGCGCGTCGATCGGTCAGGTGCACACGGCGCGCCTCGTCGACGGCCGTGACGTCGTCGTGAAAGTGCGCAAGCCGGGCGTCGAGACGCTCGTCCCGCTCGACCTCGAGATCGCCGCCGACCTCATCGACGCGTGGGCGCCGCGCATACCGGCGCTGGAAGAGTACGACGCGCGCGGCGTGCTGCGCGAGTTCGGCGACTCGCTGCTGACGGAGCTCGACTACCGCCGCGAGGCCGCGAACGAACGGTTCTTCGCGACGCTCTTCGCGGACGACCCAGGATATGCGATCCCGGGCGTGGTCGCGCAGTACTGTACGGGGCGCGTGCTCACGCACGTCCGCATCGACGGCCGGAAAATCACCGAGGCGTCGGACATCACCGGCCGGCGCCGCGCCGCCGTGTCGCAGCGCATCGCACGATTCGTGCTCGAGCCTGCGTTCGAGCACGGCGTATTCTACGCCGACCCGCACGCCGGAAATTTTTTTATTCAACCAGATGGCGCGCTCGGCGTCGTCGACTTCGGTACCGTCGGCCGCCTCACGCCGGAGGCGCGGCGGCGCGTCGCCGGAGTCTTCCTTGCGATCAGCCGGCGCGACGCGGAACGGTTGACCGATCGCCTCGTCGAGATCACGGCTCCGCGTCGTCCGGTCGATCGTCCGCAGCTCACGAGCGACGTCGAGCGGCTGCTGGAGCGCTACGTCGACGTGTCGTTCGACGACGTTCCGCTCGGCAACGCGCTGGGCGAGCTGCTGCGCATCCTTCGCGAGCACCGGCTGCGGCTGCCGTCGAACCTCGCCGCGTTCATCAAGGCGCTCGTCATGTGCGAGGGCATCCTGCAGGCGCTGGACCCGCAGGCCAGCTTATCGGATTATTTGCAGCCGATGGCGGGGAAGCTGCTCTATCACGGGATCGCCGGCGGCGACCACGCCGCCGAGCGTCTTCGCGATTCGGCGCTCGACGCGGCGCAGCTCTCGATCGAGCTGCCGCGGCGGATCGATCGCGTGCTCGGAGAGGTCGAGCGCGGCAACCTGCGCGTGTGGACGCGCGTCGAGGACGTCGACGCGCTGGTGAACCGGCTCGAGCACATGGTCGAGCGCGCGAACGTGACGATGCTCGCGGCGGCGTGCATCGTGGGGCTCGCGATCGTGCTACAGATCTACCACCCGCAGGAATGGCGCCAATGGATCGGCGTCGCGGTGTGGATCGCGCTCATCGCCGCCGTCGCCGCGGCAGTCCGCACGCTCCTCGGCCTACGAAAAAAATGAATGGGCTACGCGACGTGCTGCTTGCGCTGCGCGCGCGTCGGTAGCAGCACTTTCACGTACGTGCCGTACGCCGCGAGGCGCTGGATGGAAACTCTCTTCGCGAGCGCGCTGACGAGGAAAAGCCCGCGGCCCGATTCCGACCACACGTCCGCCGGCAGCCGCACCGGGCCGTCGAAGCCCGGCCCGTCGTCCATGACGTGCAGCCAAATTCCATCGCCGTCCACCGAAAGCCCCAAACTGAGGCGCCCGGGTGCGTAGCGCAGCGCGTTGCCGACCAGCTCGCTGAAGATCATCTCGCAGGCGGCGACGTCGACCGCCGGACCGTCCTTGGCCACGACCTCGGCGATGAAATCGCGCTTCACGACGTACGCGGCGGCGGGATCGCTCACGTCGAACGCCCATCCGCCCGTCCGCCGCCCGATGCGCAGCGCGAGAATCGCCATGTCATCGCGCCCGTGCTTGCCGGCGACGGCGCGCAGCACGTAGCGCGCCGGATTCGCCGCGTACAAGATGTCGTCCGGCGCCAGCAGGTCGCGAAGGTCGCGTTCGCCGGCGATCGGATCCTGCTCCACCTCGGTGACGCCGTCGGTGTACAGCACGATCAGGGACGCGTCCGCTGCGTCGAACGTGTGGGTCTCGTACCGAAAATCCGGCATGATGCCCAAGATCGGCCCCGACGCGCCCGGCATTACCGACGGCTCCCCCGAGTTCGGTTTGACGAACGGGCTGGGGTGGCCGGCCGAAGCGTAGCGAAGCGACGTCGCGCCGCGATCGATCACGCCGATGAACGCCGTTGCCAGCTCGTCGCAGCCTTCGCCGATCAGCCCGTTGTTGAGCAGCGCCAGCATCTCGCCCGGATCGTTCGTCACGGTCGCGGCCAGGCGAATCCACTGGCGCAGCTGCACCATCAGCCGCGCGGCATCGATGCCCTTGCCCGTGACGTCGCCGATCGTGATGACGATCTCGTCACCGCGCCTGAACGCGTCGTACCAGTCGCCCCCGAGCGCCGTGTCGGCTTGCGCCGCTTGATACATCGCGGTGAGCCGCAGCATGTCGCTGCGCGGCAGGTCCTCGTTGAGGAACGCGCTCTGCAGCACGTCGGCCACGTGCTGTTCGCGGCGGAACTGCTTGGCGTTGGCAACGGCCAAACCGGCGCGGCGGCCGAGCTCTTCCGCGGCCCGCAAGTCGTCACCGTCGAACAGCTGCGACTCGCTCGTGCGAACGAACGTCAGCGCGCCGAAGATCGCATCTTGGCCCACGACCGGCACGACGATCTTGGACCGGTAGTTCATGAGCCGCATGAACGCTTCGTGCTGGTCGGACGAAGCGTGCTCCAGGAGCGTCGCTTCGTCGAACTCCGGCACGAAGTACGTCGCGCCCGTTTGCGCCACGTGCCGCGCGGGGTGGATGCGCCGCTTTTCGGCCTGCAAGATCGAGGTGACCATCGCCGGCAGCGACGGTTCGATCTCGGCGTCACGGTGCGCTCCGACGCTCACGTAGAGCCGCCCCGTCGCTTCTTCGAGAAGATCGAACAGACACAGATCCGCGAACGACTCGACCGCCGTGTGCGCCACGTTCGACAGCGTTTGCTCCAGATCGCGCGATTGAGGAAAGAGCTCGCCGGCGCGGACGAGCAGTTCCAGGCGGCGCTGCGTGGCGCGTTCGCGGCTGTACTGCTTTGCGTTCGCGACCGCGAGCCCGGCGCGCCGCCCCAGCTCCTGCGCCGCCTCTTTGTCGGCGTGCTCGAACGGCTCGGAGTCCCCGACGCGCACGAACGTCAGCGCCCCGAAAACCTGTCCGGTCGCCGTCACCGGCACCACGATCTTCGACCGGTAGTCCATCCGCCGCATGAACGTTTCGTGCTCGTCGGAGGACGCGTGCGCGAGAAGCGTCGCCTCGTCGAAGACGGGGACGAAGAACGGCTCGCCGGTCTGCGCGACCTGCCGGGCCGGGTGCATACCGCGCGTCTCGCCGTGGAGCAGCGGCGTGACCAGCGCCTTGAGCGAGCGCTCGACCTCCGGGTCGTTATGCGCGCCGACGCTCACGTAGAGCCGTTCCGTGCGCTCGTCGACGAGATCGATGAGACACAAGTCCGCGAACGACTCGACGGTCGTGCGGGCCACGTTCGACAGCGTCTGTTCGAGGTCGAGCGACCGGTGGAACAGCTCTCCCGCGCGAACGAGAAGCTCCAGCCTGCGCTGGGTGGCTTCTCGCACCGCGAGCGGTGATCTCTCCACGAACCCTCCACGCGCGAAAACGGCGGTTCCCCGTGGCCGGGACCGTCGTCGCTGTTCAGCACCGTACCACGACCCGGGGAATCTCAAACCGCCGCGCCGCGCGGTTATCGATCCATCGCCGTTCTGTTTGCGGCGACGAAAACCGCCGCCGGCTGCATGTCGCGGCCGCCCAGCCGAATTGCCTTCTCGATAAGGGCGAGACCGTCCACGTGCGTGGGGTCCGCCGTGAGCTTCCACGCGCCGCGCTGTTCGGGGCGCAGCACGCGGCCGAGCCGTGCGGCTTGTCGGATCGTCTCGACGAAATAGCCGGCGTCGAACCACGCGGGCGGCGCGCCATCGCCGGCCGCGTTGGCGCGCGCGATGAGGCGGGCCGCCAGCGATTCGCCGAGGCCCGTTTGTCTGGTCGCGTAGATCGCGGCGCGCCGCAGCGTCTCGCGACGAACGTCGACGGGCGTCTGCGGTGTCAGCAGCGCCACCGTGTCGTCTCCGAGGCGAGCAAGGTCGTATGAAGCCAGCGCGCCGTTCCAGCCCGGGGCGCTCGACCACGGGAGCGATTGCGCGGTGCCGATGTCGATCGCGCCACAGACGAGCGGCGGACCGGCGAGCGCCGGGGCCGCGGTCACGACGAGCGCGAAGGCAAGTGTGAGAAAAAACTTTTTCATGGGCTGAGGATCGCACGGTACCGGCGCGCCGGCGGAGTAACGGCGGGCGCGCAGCGGTAACCTTACCGTAAGGTTTGCCCGAATTCTTGAAGTGAAAGGAGCGCCGTGCCAGTGTGAACGAGGTGGACGGCATCCTCGTGCAGGCGGTGCGCGATCATCTCGAACGCATCGTCGCCGACGACCTGTTCTCCGGCGCCGCGCGTCTTTGCCGCTTCCTGCGCTTTACCGTCGAATCGAAGATCGGCGGCCGCGAGGACGAGGTGAAAGAATTCGTGATCGGCCGCGAGGTGTTCGACCGCAAGGACGGCTACGATCCGCGGCTCGATCCGATCGTGCGCGTCGAGGCGCGGCGGTTGCGCGCGAAACTGGCGGAATACTACGCGGGACCGGGGCGCGCGGAGCCGCTGCGGCTCGAATACCCGCGCGGAAGCTACGTTCCGGTCGTCACGCGGCCCGCGCCCGTCGTCGCGGACGCGCCGCCGGCGCACCGCCGGAGTCGGAAATGGCTCGCGGTCCCCGGCGCGATCGTCCTCGCCGCAGTCGTTATCGCCGCCTACCGCTTCGGGCCGTCCCTACGACCGCAAACCGTCGCCGTGCTGCCCGTGCGATGGATCTCGAACGCGTACGGATTGGACAACACGGATGCAGGCATCGCCGAAGCCGTCGACGGCGAGCTGGCAAACCGCGAAATCGCGCGCGTCATCGCCTGGCCCGTCATGCTTCGCTATCAAACGGCGCACGGCTCGTCCCAGTCGATCGCGGCCGAGCTCGGCGCATCGACGCTCGTCGTGATCGCGGTCCGCGACGCCGACCGCGGAAAACTCGTGAGCGCCTTTCTGATGGACGCAGCGTCGCGGCAGAAGCGCCGCGTGAAAAGCTACACGGTCGACGACGTGTCGACGCTAGCCGCGCAACGCTCCGTCGCACACCAAATCGTCGCTGATCTCGAGCCCCTCCTGGCGCGTTGACCGCCGAAAAGCCGCCGCTCCGAAGAGGCGGCGGCCGAGGGCCGAGTTCGGCGTCGATCGATTGTTCAGGTCAGGCTAGGTCGTACCGGTCGAGGTTCATCACCTTGTTCCACGCGGCGACGAAGTCCCGGACGAACTTTTCCTTCGCGTCGTCGCAGGCATACACTTCGGCGAGCGCGCGGAGCTGCGAGTTCGATCCGAAGATCAGGTCGACGCGGGTGGCGCTCCACTTCGCCGCGCCCGTCGCGCGATCGCGCCCGTCGAACGTTTCCGCCGCCTCCGACGTGCGGTGCCAGGTCGTGCTCATGTCGAGCAGGTTGACGAAGAAGTCGTTGCTGAGCGTCCCCGGGCGCTTCGTGAACACGCCGTGCTGCGTTTGCCCGGCGTTCGCGTCCAGCGCGCGCATGCCGCCGACCAGCACCGTCATTTCCGGCGCCGTCAGCGACATGAGCTGCGCACGGTCGACCAGCAGCTCCTCCGCGGAAACGCCGTACGGCGCGGCCTTGAGGTAGTTGCGGAAACCGTCCGCCAGCGGTTCGATCACCGCGAACGCGGCGACGTCGGTCTGCTCCTGCGATGCGTCCGTGCGGCCGGGCGTGAACGGAACCTGCACGGCGTGCCCTGCGCTTTTCGCCGCTTGCTCGACGGCGGCGCAGCCGCCGAGCACGATCAGGTCGGCGAGTGACACCTGCTTGCCGTGCTTCTGTGCATCATTGAACTCCGTCTGAATCTTCTCGAGCGCGGCGAGCACGGTCGCCAGCTGCGCGGGCTGGTTGACTTCCCAATCCTTCTGCGGTGCGAGGCGCAGGCGCGCGCCGTTCGCGCCGCCGCGCTTGTCGGAGTTGCGGAACGTCGACGCGGACGCCCACGCCGTCGTGACCAGCTGCGACGTCGAAAGCCCGGACGCGAGGATCTTGCCTTTGAGCGCGGCGATGTCGCCTTCGTCGATCAGCGGGTGCGTCGCGGCGGGGACCGGGTCTTGCCACACCAGCTCTTCCTTCGGAACCAACGCGCCGAGGTAACGCGAAGGCGGACCCATGTCGCGATGCGTGAGCTTGTACCACGCGCGCGCGAACGCGTCCGCGAACTCCTTCGGATTCTCGTGGAACCGCCTCGAGATCGGCGCGTAGTTCGGGTCCATGCGCAGCGCCAGATCGGTCGTGAGCATCATCGGCGCGTGTCGCTTCGACTTGTCGTGCGCATCGGGCACCGTGCCGTCGCCGGCGGAATCCTTCGGTTTCCACTGGTTCGCACCGGCCGGGCTCTTCGTCAGCTCCCAGTCGTACTCGAAGAGATTCTCGAAGTAGTTGTTGTCCCACTTCGCCGGGCTCGTCGTCCACGCGCCTTCGAGTCCGCTGGTGATCGTCGCGTCGCCGTTGCCGGTGCCGAAGCTGTTTTTCCAGCCCAGACCCTGCTCTTCGATCGGCGCACCCTCCGGTTCGGGGCCGACGTACTGCTGCGGATCGGCGGCACCATGCACTTTGCCGAACGTGTGCCCGCCCGCGATGAGCGCGACGGTTTCCTCATCGTTCATCGCCATGCGAGCGAACGTCTCGCGAATGTCGCGCGCCGACGCGAGCGGATCCGGGTTGCCGTTGGGCCCTTCCGGGTTCACGTAGATCAACCCCATCTGCACGGCGCCGAACGGGTTCGCGAGCTCGCGATCGCCGGAATAGCGCTCGTCGCCCAGCCACTTGCGCTCGCTGCCCCAGTTGATGTCTTCTTCGGGCTCCCACACGTCTTCGCGTCCGCCGCCGAAGCCGAACGGCTGAAGCCCCATCGACTCCAGCGCGCAGTTGCCGGCGAACACCATCAGATCGGCCCAGGAGATCTTGCTGCCGTACTTCTGTTTGATCGGCCACAGCAGCCGGCGCGCCTTGTCGAGGTTCGCGTTGTCCGGCCAGCTGTTGAGCGGTGCGAAGCGCTGCGTGCCGCTCGATGCGCCGCCGCGTCCGTCGAAGATGCGATAGGTGCCGGCGCTGTGCCACGCCATGCGAATGAAAAACGGCCCGTAATGTCCGTAGTCGGCGGGCCACCACTCCTGCGAATGCGTCATCAGCGCGAAGATATCTTTCTTCAGCGCGTGCAGGTCGAGCTTCTTGAATTCGTCCGCGTAGCGAAATGCCGGGCCCATCGGGTCGAGCAGCGGCGAATTCTGGTGGAGCATCTTGAGGTTCAACTGGTTCGGCCACCAATCGCGATTGGTCATCAGGCCGGCGTCCAGATGGGTGCCCTGCGGCGTCCCGTGCGCTACCGGGCAAGCGCCGTTTTTCTCGAGTTCCGATTCCAGCATGACCTCTCCGATCGTTCACGTGGCTGGTCTGAATATGACCGCCAAGTATTTTCGATCGGTTCCGTTCCGCCCTCGCGCGCGTGTTAGCGAGCGCGATGAACGCGGCGGCCCCCGTTTGTTGCGCGGGGGCCGTTAGGCCCTGGGAAATATTGGTATTTTAGCCCTAGATCGGAATTGCTTTGAGCAGGTGCAGCGCGACGAGCGTGGCGGTAACTGCAAGGGTCGTCATGTCCGAAACTCCTGATGACCGCTGGGAAAAACGGTCGGCGATTTGGTGAGGCCAGCGTACACGGAACCGGTGTCGCGAGCGCCCTCCAGGTTGATGACGTGCGTTGCAAACGCCGTGACGACGCGGTTTTAGGGGTGCCGAACCCGTCGCGCCGAAGGGTTGCGCCAATGTCGGATCATTGGCAGCTCGCCAAGCGAGTGATGATCTGGAACGACGAGCCGCCGCTTCCGGAACCCGGCCGGCGGGCGGATGCCACGACCGCGCTGCTTTCTGGGATCGCGCGCGCGCTCAAGGCCGACCAGGCCGCTGAAGTCGACCGGTTGTGCCGGCACGCGATGCGCGATGCGCCGGACACGTTCATCCCGGCGATGTTCCTCGCCGCGCGGCTCTTGAACGCGCCGACCGGTGTCGACGAAGCCGAAGAGCTGATCTTGCGCTGCGGGATCCAGGAGAATCCCGAGCGGCGCGCCTACGCCGCGGCGCTGCTCGCCTTCGCTTGGGCGTGGCGTCACGAGCGGGCACCCTCGGAGCGGTACGCGGCCGAGGCGCTCGCGGCGCTGGAGGACGTCGAGGACGACGCGTTCATCGGGTTGGTCGAGATGCGGCTGACGCAGGCGGCGCAGTGGCGCGGCGACGTCGTGAGCGTGAACGAGCTCGCGGCGCGGTCGGCGAGCCGGCTCGAGCGCGCCGGCGCGTACACCTTGGCCGCGAACACCCTCACGTTTCAGTGCTTGCCGAACATCGAGCTCGGTGATGTCGAGGCGGTGCGCGACATTCTCATGAGGGCCGCGCGGCTGGCCGAGCTCGGCGGCGCCCCGACCGTGAAACGGACGGTCGCGAACATGCGCCTCGCGTTCGCGGTGATGACCGGCGACGATGCCGAGATGCGCGCGTACAAGCCGACGCCGTTCGCGCACAACGCGTACGACGCGTTCGTGACGACGGTGTACTTCGCGACGCAGGCGGGATGGCACCGGCGCTGGCACGATTTTCTCGCGCAGCTCGGCAGCGCTGATCCGGTCAGCAGCGCGCAGCAGGCGCTCAAGGACGCGCTCATCGCGGTGGGAGCGACGGCCACCAACGACGACGCGGAAGCGCGCTCCCGCTGGCGGCGCGCGGTCCACCGGCTGGCGCACGGTTCGGCGTGGAACCTGTCGGATACGCGGATTCGGCGCTTGGCGCGCGCGCTCGCATGCACCGCCGGCGCGACGATCGGTGAGGTCGCGCGCGCCGACCGCGCCGCGGTACCGCTGCGCGGCACGCGCCAGCTCGCCGTGTACAGCGGCGAGCCGGAGCCGACCTACGCCGGCTTTCAGCGGCTCGTCACGGCGATGCGCGACTCGCGCAAGGCCGCGGATCCCGCGATCGCGTTGACGCCCGCGCAGACCGCGCTGCTCAAGGCGCTCGCGAGCGACGCGAGCATCCCGGAAATCGCGCGGCAGGACCCCGAACGCCGCAGCGTCGCGACGATCCGCAGCCACGTGCAGCACGTGTACGACGCCCTCGACGTGCACTCCAGAACGGCGGCCGTCCTCAAAGCGAAGGAACTGTCGCTGCTCTGACGGTTGTCAGCGGCGGCCCAGTCCGCCGAAGCGCACGAACGTGAACTCGTGGTTGGGTCGCAGCTCGTGGGCTTGTTCGCGCGCTGCGAGGAGAAGCTGTTTGGACGCGCGCACGGTCGGCGTCGACTCGACGTAGAGCACGCGCGGGAACGGGTCGTCCGCGGCGTTCGGATTGTCGCGCGCTTCGACGACGCCGAGGTCGCCGAACTCGGTGATCATGCGCGTGATCTGCGGGATGTACGGCCCATTGTAGTCGAAGCTGCGCAGCCAGCGCACGCGGCGGTAGAACGCGTGCATCCGCTCGTCGAGCGCGAGCTTCGCGTTGACGACGATCTCGAAGTCTTCTTCGGTGAGCACGTCGTTCGGAACGCGCGACGGCCAGAACGACGGGATGAAGTTCTCGTTCGGCAGCGGGTTGCCCGGCCAGCCCGTGTAGCCGGCGCGGCACGACGCGGTGTCGGTTTGCCACGGCACAGCCATCCAGCGCGTGATGTCGCCGGGAGCGTTCCAGAACAGCGGTCCGTCGGACAGGTTGATGATCGCGGGCGTGATGAACGGCCCGTAGTCGGGCTCGGGCAGCGTAGCCGGGCGTTCGCGCAGGCGGAACGCTTCGCGGTACATCGTGATCTGGCGCATCGGCCACGTCATCTCGCAGCCGGGATGGAACGGTCCGCCCATGCACCAGTGCAGCGCCGCCATGTCGAGCGTGCTCGGCTGCTTCTCGAGGAGGAGCTTCTCGAAGTCCCCGACGTGCTCGTCGGCGCCGTCGAGGTCGTCGATGAAGTCGCCTTCGGACCAGCGCTGGAACAACGTGTATTTCGTCGCCGTGACGTTGAAATAGACGCGCGGGCTGTTGTAGTAGTTGCCGAACGCGTCGCCGTAGAGCGGCGGCCAGGCGATCGGGTTCTGGCCGGTCGTCACGTTCGGTCCCGGCGGCACGCGGAGCTGGTTGAAGAGCTGCACGCGCAGCTCGCGGTACGGATCGCCGCCGTGCGCGGGCTTGGGTTTGGAGAGCCGGTCGATCAGATCCGCGCGGGTGAAATCGTTGGGCGCTTCCCAGCCGAACGCGTTCAGGAAGCCGGCGTTGACCCATTGCGCGTCGACCATCTGCTGCAGCAGCGGCAGGATGTCGTTGCGAAACGACGGGGTCCACGTCTTCGAGGTCGCGGACGGAAGAAACCCGCCGGCGAACGTGTCGTAGAGCACGTCGTACAGCGTCTGCGGCGTCACGATGTCGGGGCCGTAATTCGGCGGCGCGGTGACGACCCAGGCCGGATCCGCAACGTACGCCGTATTGCCGAGCGTCACCGTCGCGCGCACCGGTCCGTCGGAGGTATCGTCGTGCCACCCGTCGTTGTTCGCGAACGTGACGGGCTTCGTGCCGGCCTGGAAGCTCGCGCTCACGCCGCGGCCGCCCAGGAACAGCAGCCGTCCCGCCTCGTCGGTGCGCAGCTCGCCGAGATACACGTTCGTGCCGACGAACTCTCCCGTGTCGAACGGCACCGCCGCGCGGTTCGTTCCCGAGATCGAGCGCGGTCCGGGATCGATCACGAGCTTGGCGCGATCGGCTCCGGTGAACGCCGCGTTGCGGATTTGGGACTGCTCGTTGTTCGCCGTCGCTTCGGGGATGTCGAGCGCGACGTTGAAGTCGTACCACGCCGCCTTCTTGTTCGCGACGTGCACCGTCCACTCGACCGCGGCGTCGTTCGCGGTGACTTCGCCCAAGACGCGTCCGTTCGCGTCGTATGCGTAGAGGCGGAACAGCGCGGCTTGGCGCTTGAGCTTGCCGCGGGAGTCCTTGTAGAACCCGAGCGGTTGCGGCGTCGCGTACGGCAGCTCCGGACCGACGAAGTACTCGTCCTCGCTGTTGCCTACGCGCGCGATGCCGATGGCCGGATGGATCCGAACCGTTGCGATCGACGAGACGTTCATACACACCCCCGAGCAGGAGTCCGCCCTTACACGAATGCGCGAGCGGACTCGTGATGATCACGGCTAATGCGACGGCGGTGAAGTCAACCCCCGTCGATGTCGCCGTGATCGGTGGCGGCCCCGCCGGGTCGGCGACCGCGCTCGAGCTGGCGCGCCGCGGGCGCGACGTCCTGCTGTTCGAGCGCACGCGGTTCGACGGCCGGCGGTTCGGTGAGACGCTGCCGCCGGAGATCAACCCGCTGCTGCGGCGGCTCGGCGCGTGGGACGCGTTCCTCGCCTGCGCGCCGCTGGAGTCGCCGGGGACGATCTCGGCCTGGGGTTCGCAGGTCCCCGACGAGACGCACTTCGTCGCGAACCGGTACGGCAACGGCTGGCACGTCGATCGCAACGCGTTCGACGCGGCGTTGTGCGAGCTCGCCGCGAGCGAAGGCGTGTGCGTGCGCGCCGGAACGGCGGTGTCGAGCTGCCGCCGCGACGCTGGGGACGGCACGTGGACGATGAGCACCTCGAACGCGGAGGACCGTCCGGTCCGCGCGCGGTTCGTCGTCGACGCCGGCGGCCGCAACGGCATTCGCTTGGGCGATTTCGGCGGACGCATTGTCGACGACACGCTCGTGGCGGTGTTCCTGCAGTTCGCGCACGACGGCGGTTCGCCGTGCGATTTACGTACGCTCGTCGAGGCGGCGGAAGACGGCTGGTGGTACTGCGCACCGCTGCCCAACGGCCGCACCGTCGCGGCGTTCTTCGTGGAGCCCGATTTCTACGTGGAGCGAGGCGTCGGATTGGGCGAGCAGCTGCGCGCTGCTCCGCTGACGTGCGCGCGCGTCGGCCGTGCACGGCTAGTCGGCTCGGACATCGTCCACGTCTCTTCCTCGATCCGCAAGCACGTCGCGGGCGACGGCTGGGCTGCCGCCGGCGACGCGGCGGCATCGTACGACCCGCTGTCGGGCTACGGCATCACGAAGGCGTTGCAGAACGCAAGCGCGGTCGCAGACGCGATTGCGAGCGGCGATCTGGACGCGTACGCGAGCGGCGTGCAGCGTGCCTTCGCCGCGTACGTCCGCCAGAAGCGCACGTACTACGCGATGGAATGCCGCTGGGAGAACGCGCCGTTCTGGCGGAACCGGCGGTAGCGCGGTATCCGGGATCATCTCCGTGTCGCCGCGAAAGGGACGTCGCCGTGCTGCAATCTCCCGACGCCCGAGTCTCCATCTACCAGCCCGAACAGTCCGGGCTGATCTTCCCCGAAGTTCCAACGTTCGCGAGCTTCGCCGACGAACGGGCGTACCGCAAGAAGCACCTCGTCGCGGCCGTGCGCGCCTTCGCGCAGCAAGGATTCGACTACGGCTTCGCCGGGCACCTGACCGTCCGCGACCCGGAGCATCCCGATCTCTACTGGACGAATCCGATGTGCGTCCACTTCTCGCAGGTCAAGCTGTCGAATTTGGTGCTGGCCGATCACGACGGCAACGTCGTGGAGGGCGCGCACGCGATCAATCGGGCCGGCTTCGTGCTGCATTCGTCCGTTCACGCCGCGCATCCCGACATCGTTGCGATGTGCCACGCGCACACGACGTACGGAACGGCGTGGTGCGCCACGGGCCGGCCGCTCGACATGATCAGCCAGGACGCGGCGTGCTTCTACGACGACCACGTCGTGATCGGCGCGTCGGCGGGTGCCGTCGCCGTCGAGAAGCAGTCGGGACAGTCGGTCGCCGACGTGTTCGGGAAGAATCGCGCCGCGCTGCACCAGAACCACGGCCTGCTCACCGCGAGCCGCCACAGCATCGACGACGCGGCCTTCTGGTTCATCGCGCTCGAGCGCTGCTGCCGGGTGCAGCTGCTCGTGGAAGCGTCGGGCGTCAAGCCGCAGATCGTGTCGGAGAAGAGCGCGCGCTACAGCCGCGAGCACGTCGGCAACGAGTTCATCGGCTGGCTGCACTTCCAAACGATCTACGATCACCTGGTCGCGACCCAGCACGACATGTTCGAGTAGGCCCGGCGATCAGCCGATCGCGATCATGGGTTCGCGGCGGGGGTGAGGAACTCGATCGAGAACCGGGCGACGCGATCGGGATCGGCGATCAGGTCGATCGCGGTGACGACGCCGTCGCCGAACGTGAATGAGAACACGACGCGCGGCGTTCCGCCCTGAGCCCACACGAGCGCGATCGCGTCGTCGACGAGCGCCGGCCCCGCGGCGCGCGCACGCCCGGAGAACGTTTCGGCCACGGCAGCCGCGCCTCGCACCTCCGCCGCGGCACCGGCCGCGACGGCCGCGGCATCGGCGCGCAGCACGACGCTGGGATCGA
>Ga0066662_10000045_pt1 | contig 42456 bp, 40 predicted proteins | sample GraSoiAngelo_111_FD_133939 | JGI IMG/M metagenome (GOLD analysis project Ga0066662, IMG submission 133939) | Grasslands soil microbial communities from the Angelo Coastal Reserve, California, USA - 14_0903_12_40cm | ecosystem: Environmental > Terrestrial > Soil > Grasslands | place: USA...
CACCGGCCCGAACACCGCGCCGATCTTGCCCGCGCCGCGCGACTGCACCAAGAACAAGCCGATCAAGATGCCGGCGGTGAGCGGCACGATGAAGCGTTCCGCGGCCGGCGCGGCGACGCCGATGCCTTCGACCGCGGAGAGCACCGAGATCGCCGGCGTGATGACGCCGTCGCCGAACACCATACCGGCGGCGAACAGCAGCATGTACGTGACGGCGGTGAGCGGTGCCGGGATGCCGACGCGGCTGGTCGCGCGCAGCTGCGCGAGCAGCGCGAGCGTTCCGCCTTCGCCGCCATTGTCCGCGCGCAGCACGACCGTCGCGTACTTCACGCACACCACGAGGATCAGCGCCCACGTGATGAGCGACAGGATGCCGAGCACGTGGTCGGGCGTCGGAGCAAAGCCGCGGCCCGTCGTGAAGGTCTGCTTGAACGCGTACAGCGGGCTGGTGCCGATGTCGCCGAACACGACGCCCAGTGCCGCGAGCGCGAGCGGGCCCAGCCGTGCCTCGTGCAGGGGGCCCGGAGCTGAGGACCGCGTCCGGGCGTCGGGCTCGGCGCTCACATGAGGACCGTGACGCCCAGCTCCACGCGCCGTTCGGCGCGAATGTGCAGATCGTCGGGAAGCGGGCGCGCGTTGCGCTGCAGCGTGACGAACAGCTCGCGCCGCCACGCCGGCATCCCGGCCTTGGGCGCCGGCTCGATCTTCGGATCGGCGTAGAAGAACGACGTGTCGTCGCGGTCCAAGTTCAAGCCGAACGCCTCGCACGCGCGCAGGATCGGTCCGATTTCGGGCGCTTCCATGTAGCCGAAGCGCGCGATCACGCGCACCAGCCGCAGCGACATCCGCTCGACGGTCACGCGGTCGAAGTCCGTCAGCAGATACGGCGTCGGCGCGCGCGCGATGTTCAAGATGACGAGCCGCTCCTCTTGCGCGCGGTCGCGGATCCAGCGGTGGCGCGCCAGGAACGGCACGCCGCGCGGATCGGGTGTCAGGAACACCATCGTGCCGTGCTCGCCCATGCCGGCCGGAAGTTTCTCGAGCACCGTCTCGATGGGGATCTGCTGCTCCGCGAGGGCTTTCGTCAGCGACCGGCGCCCTTCGAGCCAGGTGAGGCTCATCAGCACGAGCGTGGCGCCGATCGCGAGCGGGATCCAGCCGCCGTGCAGCACCTTCGGCAGCGACGCGAGCACGAGGCTGCCGTCCACGATCACGAACCCGGTGACGAGCGCCATCGAGAGCGGGCGGTTCCAGTGCAGCACCTTCGTGATCACCACGAAATACGTCAGCGACGTGCACAGCATCGTGAAGCCGATCGCGACGCCGTACGCCGCGGCGAGCGCGTTGCTGGATTGGAAGCCGATCACGAGGATGGCGCAGCCGATGCCCAGCCAGCGGTTGATCGACGGCACGAACACCTGGCCCTTGTACCGGTGCGAGGTGTGCTGCACGAGCACGCGCGGCGCGAGGTTGAGCGCGATCGCCTGCTCGATCAGCGTGAACGTTCCCGAGATGAGCGCTTGCGACGCGATGACCGTCGCCATCGTCGCCAGGATCACCATCGGGATCAGCGCCCACGACGGCGCCAGCGCGTAGAACGGGTTCGCGATGCTGCGCGGGTCGGCGAGCAGGTTCGCGCCTTGGCCGAAGTAGTTGAGCACGAGCGCCGGAAACACGAGCGTGTACCAGCCGGTCACGATCGGGCCGCGCCCGAAGTGCGAGAGGTCGGCGTACATCGCTTCGACGCCCGTCACCGCGAGCACCACGCCGCCCAAGATCGTGAAGCCGACGAAGCCGTTGTGCGTCGCGAAGTGCAGCGCGTAGCGCGGATCGAGCGCGCGCACGACCTCGGGATGATGGACGATCGCCAGCGCGCCGAGCAGCCCGATCGTGACGAACCAGATCAGCATCACCGGCCCGAAGAGCGAGCCGACGCGTTCGGTACCGTTGCGCTGCAGCGCGAACAGCAGCAAGATGACGACCAGCGAGATCGGCACGACGTACGGCTCGAACGCGGTCGACGCGATCGCGAGCCCTTCGACCGCGGACAGCACCGAGATCGCGGGCGTGATGATGCCGTCCCCGATCATCGTGGAGGAGCCGATGATCACGATGACCGTCAGCGCGCTGCCGCGGATCATCGCGCCCTGCAGCCGCCCGCCCGTCGCGAGCGCGAGCAGCGCCAGGATGCCGCCTTCGCCTTCGTGGTCGACCCGCGTGATGAACGTGGCGTACTTGATGCACACCACGATCACCAGCGCATAGAACAGCAGCGAGCAGATGCCGAGCACGTCGGCGAGCCCGCCCTTGGAGCCGGCGAGGCCGAGGCACAGCTTGAGCGTATACAGCGGGCTGGTGCCGATGTCGCCGAACACGACGCCCAGCGCGGCGACGGTCAGGAAGATCGGGGTTTTCGGGACTTTCGGGCCGCGCCGGATCACAGGGTGTGGTACTCTCGCGCGGCGCCGAGGATTCCCCTCGCCCTCCCCGGCGACGGGCCTTTACATCGCCGCGGCGGGCGGCGCGACGATTCCCAGCGCGACCGCCCTCGCGACCGCGCGGGCACGCGAGCTCACCCCGAGCTTGCCGGTCACACGGGCGACGTGCGTCTCGACGGTGCGCGCCGACACCACCAGGCGCTGGGCGATCTCGCGGTTGGTGAGCCCGGCGGCGAGCAGCTCGAGGATCTCGCGCTCGCGCGCGGTGAGCGGCTCGAGCTGCGCGTCCACCGCGGGCGCGGCGTCGCGGCCGCGCAGGAAGGGCGCCGCGAGGCGCGCGGCGACGTGGGTCTCGAAGCGTGGGCCGCCGCGCGTCGCGCGCGCGAACGCGGCGTCGTAGTCGGCGGCGTGCCGGGCGCCGCGCGCGATGCCGCGCAGCTCCGCGCCGAGCACCGCAAGCCGCTGCGGCTCGGCGCGGCGCGCGACGAGGCCATCGAACGGCGCGCTGCGCAGCGGCGTCTCGACGTCGTGCCCGGCGAGCGCGTCGATCAGGTCGAGCGTCTCCGCGGCCGCCCAGAGCGCGACGGCGTCGGCACCGTCGACGGGCGTCGCGGCGGCGACCGCGGCGCGCGCGCGGGTGCGGCGCGCCGGCGCGTCGTTCGCGTTCGCGAGCGCGGCGAACGTCGCGGCGTCCGCCAGCGCCAGCGGATCGTCGTCGCCGCTCGCCGCGAGCGCAGCGAGCAGATCGCCGTCGAGCGCGTCGGCGCGCGCGAGGATGCGCGACGCCAGCGTGCGGATGCGCTGCGCGTCGCGCGCGTACCACGCCGCGTCGGCGGAGCGCAGGGCAGCGCGCGCCTCGCGCCGCGCGAGCGCGGTATCGCCGACGTGCAGCGAAGCCTCGGCGAGCGCACCGTGCAGCGACGCTGCCTGCGCGCGCAGCGCGAACGGCCGCGCGATGCGCTCGGCCTCGCGCGCCAGCTCGTACGCCGCCGTGGTCTCGCCGCGCAGCAGCGCGAAACGCGCCGCCCACACCAGCGCGCCGAAATAGCGCACGAGGTCGTCGCCGCCGGACCACGTCTCGATCAGCGTGGTCGCGTGCTGCTCCGCCGCCTCGAAGTCGCCCAGCGCGACGTGCGCGTACGCGGCGAGCGGCGCGACGTCGGCGAGCACGGTGGGGTTGCCGGCATCGACGAGCGCGTCGAGCCGCGCGAGCGCGTGCGCGAACCGCCCGCCCAGCGCGTCCGCCCAGCCGGCGCGCACGATCGCTTTTCCCAACGCGGCCGCGCCGTGCGCCGGCGCGCGCGCGAGCAGGTCGTCGATGCGTTCTGGCGAGACGGGCTCGCTGCGCGCGAGATCGCCTTCGACGGCTTGCAGCCGCGCCTCGAACGCGAGCGCGGCGTCGTCGCGCGCGTCCGCTTCGCGCGCCGCCTCCGCGAACGAAGGCCGGCCGTCGTCGCCGCGCGCTTTTGCCAGCAGCCCTTCGACCAGCGCGATCAGCGCCGGCTCGTCGGCGCGGGCCGCGCGCACGCGGGCGAGCGCTCCGCGCACGCCGTCAACGAGCCCCGAGGCGATCGCGGCAGGCGCGTGCGCGCGCAGAAATGCAGCATCGGCACCGGCGTCGTGCGCGCGGTCGAGGTGGAACAGCGCGGGGCGTAGACGGCCGGCGCGCGCGTAGGCGTGCGCCGCCGCGGCGTGCCGCGCCGCGAGCGCGCGCTCGCCGATGCGCCGCGTCAGCGCTTCGCGCACGAGCGGGTGCACGCGGAAACCGTTGCGCAAGGATGCGACGAGGGTGGCGTCCTCGGCTTGCGCGCCGAGCCGTGCCGCGAATGCCGCATCGCCGGGCGCGACGACCTCGGGCTCCACCGTCTCGTAGGCGACGACCGCTTCGAGCAGCGCGCGATCCTCCGCGTCGAGCGCGTCGAGCCGGTGCGCCACGAGCTCGTCGAGCAGCACGTCGGAGGCGGCGGGCGCGCGCAGCGCGAGCGCGACGGCGATCGGCCAGCCTTCGGTGCGGCGGAGCAGCGCGTACGCGCGCGCGTCGTCGAGCGCGACGCCCAGCGAGCGCGCGAGCGCGTGCGTTCGCGGCACGTCGAAGCGCAGCGCGTTCGCGTCGACGAGCGCACCGCGACCCGCGGCGACCGCTTCGGGCAATCCGACGTCCAGGGGAACGCGCGCGAGCAGCACGAGCCGCACCGTGTGCGGCAGCCGCCGCGCGGCGCTGCGCGCGAACGCGGCGAACGACGCGCCGAGCACGTGCGCGTCGTCGACGACGATGCGCAACGGCGCGTCGACGTGCGTCAGCTCTTCGGCGAACGCGGCGCCGAGGCGCTCGGGATCGGCATGCTGCTCGGCGAGCGCGAGCGTGAGCCGCCCAACGTCGGGCCGCACGGTGCGCACGTGCGCGAGCAGCGCGGCCGCGAACGCATCGGCTTCCCACGGCTGCGCGTCGTACCACGCGACGTCGATTTGCCCGGCGAGCGCCGCGTGCACGCTCGTCGTCTTGCCGTAGCCCGCCGGCGCTTGCACGACGACGAACGCGGCGTCGCGCAACGCGTGCGCGAGCGACTCGGGTACGGGCGTCAGACGTCCTGCTCCGGCCGGCCGCCGGCTTCGCGCTCGATAGCCTCGCGTTCGCGTTCGGTGCGCGTGCCGCGGCGCGGCTTGGGCTCCATCGGTCCCGCGCCGCTCTTCTGCCGCACGGCGATCCACTGCTCCGCGCCCAAGCGCCCCAGCACCGGCGGGGCGTCGTCCTTCGTCTTGCTCTTCGGCTTCTTCTTCGGCATCTCGTCGCGTCTCCGATGGCTTGCGTTCACGGGACGGGCTCTTCGGACCCGCGCCGAAGACGGCTGCGATGCCGATCATCGAGACGCGCGACCTGCGCAAGGTGTTCCGCTCGCTCGTCCGCCGTCCCGGTGTCGCGGGGACGCTGCGCACGCTGTTCTCGCGCGACTACGAGGACAAGATCGCGGTCGAAGGCGTCACGATGGCGCTCGACGAGGGCGAGCTCGTGGGCTACATCGGTCCCAACGGCGCGGGCAAGTCGACGACGATCAAGATGCTCACGGGGATTCTCGTGCCCACGTCGGGGACCGTGCGCGTCGCGGGGCTCGTGCCCCACGAGCAGCGCCAGAAAAACGCGCGCAACATCGGCGTCGTGTTCGGGCAGCGCTCGCAGCTGTATTGGGACTTGCCGCTGGTCGAGTCGTTCGAGCTGCTGCGCGCGATCTACGGCATCCCCGCGGCGCGCTATCGCGCGAACCTCGACCACTTCACCGAGACGCTCGACATGGCGCCGTTCCTGCGCACTCCGGTGCGGCAGCTCTCGCTCGGGCAGCGCATGCGCGGCGACTTCGCGGCGGCGATGCTGCACGATCCGCCCGTGGTGTTCCTCGACGAGCCGACGATCGGGCTGGACGTCGTGGCGAAGGAGGCGATCCGCGAGTTCATCGCGCGCGTCAACCGCGAGCGCGGCACCACGTTCATCCTCACGACGCACGACCTCGCGGACGTCGAGCGGCTCTGCCGCCGCATCGTGCTCATCGACAAGGGCACGCTCGTGTACGACGGCGAGATCGACGCGCTGCGCGACCGCTACGGCACGCACCGCACGCTGGTGGTGACGTTCGCGGAGCCGACGCCCGACGTGCACGTCGAAGGCGCCGAGCTGGAGTCACGGGAGGGCGACGTCGTACGGCTGCGCTTCGACCGCCGCGCCGTGTCGGCCGAAGTCGTCATCCGCCGCGTCGCGGACGCCTACTGCGTGCGCGATCTCTCGATCGAAGAGCCGGAGCTCGAGTCGATCATTCGCCGCATCTACCTCGAAGGCTATGCCCCTATGGCACCCGCGTGATGAGCTGCGGGTGCGCGTTGAGTCCCAGCACCCCGATCGACGACTGATGGTCCGCGCCGTCGCTGTGGAACACGAGCACGAGCTGCGAGCCCGCGGGCATTTGCAGCGGCGAGTTCACCGTGATGTCGGCCGTGCCTTGGCCGTCGGCGACGAAGTTGTTCTCCATGCCGACGAGGTCCAGCGGCGTGAACACCGCGCCGGTGCGGCCCGCGAGCTGCCGCACGAACAGGCTGTAGTGGCCGAGCGGGATCAGGCGCTGGAACGACGCGTGCACTTTCGTGGTGCGCGGGCCCGGCTCGAACGTCGCCGTGCCGAGGGCGGTCCGCCAACTGCCCAGCCCCGTGTGGATGGACTCGCCGTGCGCGTTGTAGAGCACCGCCGCGTCGGAGTCGTTGTCGGCGGGCGGGCGGATTCCGTAGTCGTGCGGGTTGTCGCCGGTCTGCGCTTGGGCGCTGGCGTCGCGCACGAACACCTGAGGCGGCTGCGCGGTGGTCGCGGCGGTCACGGGTTGAAACGTCGCGCCGGCAAGCGCGAGAAGTACGGCGGCTGCTAGCATGACCGTAATACGATTCGAGCACCCGCGGCGTTCCCTCTCGGACGTCCTCGCGCCGTACGTCGCCTTCGCGGCCAAGGCGTTCTCGCGCGAAGCGACCTACCGGATGGAAGTCTTCACCAACGTGGGGTCGCTCATCGTGCGGCTCTACCTGATGAAGATGGTGTGGGTGGCGCTGTACGCTCAGAACGCCGCGCCGGCCGGGGTCCCGCTCCATGCGATCCTGACCTACACCTGCGTCGCGCTGCTGATGTCGCTGGTGCTGGAGATCGACGGGACGCGCGCGATCCGCGAGAAGATCCGCGAAGGCACGATCGCGACCGACCTGATGAAGCCGATCAGCCTCCCGATGTACTTCTTCAGCGACGGCGTCGGCATGACGCTGCTGCACGGCGTCCTCATCGTGCCCGCGCTGCTGCTGTCGCTGTTCATCGTGCGCATCGACGTGCCGTCGCCGTCCGTGCTGGCCGCGTTCGCGCTGAGCTTCCTGCTCGGCTACTTCGTGAACTTCATGCTGAACTTCCTGATGAACTGCGTCGCGTTCTGGACGCTCGAGACGTTCGCGATCCAGCTCGTCGTGCGCTGGGTCAGCGACCTGCTCAGCGGACAGATCGTGCCGCTGATCTTCTTCCCGGGCGTGCTGCAGCGGATCGTGCTCGCGCTGCCGTTCGCCGCGATCTACTCCACGCCGCTGCTGATCTACCTCGGAAAGATCCCGCCGTCGGGCTATCTCGGCGCGATGGCGGCGCAAGCCGGCTGGGCCGCGGCGTTCGCGCTGCTGTCGGCGCTGGTGTGGCGCGCGGCGCAGCGCCGCGTCGTGGTGCAAGGCGGCTGACGACGATCCGGCGCGCGGGCGAAGGCGGCGCTACTTGCCGTGCTTCGTCGTGGCTTGGATGCGTGTCGTCGTTTCGTCCGTGTTCGCGACGATCACCGACTGGTCGCCGTCCTTGTGCTCGTCGACGAACGTGCCGCCCGTCTTCCCTCCCATCGTGATGATGCTGCTCTTCCAGCTCGCCGGGAGGTGCGACTTGTACCACTCGGAGACTTTTTTCGCGTCGTCCTTCGTCGTGTAGACGTGCATGGTCACCGAGGTGCCGTTGCCAGACGCCGTGAGTGCCTGGTCCGTGCTTTCGGTCGCGCCCGGATACACCGGGATGTCGATGTAGCCCGTCGACGCGCCGTTGCCCGAGGAGCTGTTGACCGACGTAGCCCCGGCAACCGCGGTCGCGGTGACGACCGGGGTGGTCGATGCGGCGGGGGCCGAGGACGTATCCGTCGCAGGCCCTGTCGTCGCGGCGGCGGCATCCGCGGCGGGCGACGCGCCGGCTTGCGTGGTCGTGTCGGTGGCTGACGTGGACTGGTCGGTTTTCTTCGCGCACCCGGTGAACAGCAGCGCGGCGCACATGACGGCGGCGCCCGCGAGATGGAGAGACTTCATCGGCTACCTCGTGGAGAAGATCGATTGACCGCGGCATTCGCGCCGGGCGCGCCAAACCCCGGGCGGTCGCGCCGCCGAACGGCGCGAACATGCAGGCGGAGGCCTTGATGGACACGATCGACCGCCCGTTTCGCACCACGCACGACGTGACGAACCAGCCGCCGCCGCTCGCGGGCTACGACGTCGCGGGCGCGGACGCGGCGCTGCTCGACGGCGTGCGGCGCGAGGGCGCGGCCTGGGACGAGGACGGCCTGCACGCGCTCGGGACGCTCGCGGGTTCGGACGACGCGATCGCGTGGGGCTTCGAGGCGAACCGCTTCGCGCCCGAGCTGCGCACGCACGACCGCTTCGGCAACCGCATCGACGAGGTGGCGTTCCACCCCAGCTGGCACCGGCTCATGGACGTCGCGGTGTCGCACGGGCTGCACGGCGCGCCGTGGCGCGAGCCGCGCGAGGGCGCGCACGTGTCGCGCTACGCGCGTTTCTACGTGTGGTCGCAGGTCGAAGCCGGCCATGGCTGCCCGATCTCGATGACGTACGCGTCGGTGCCCGTGCTGCGCCGCCGTCCCGATCTCGCGGCGCTGTTCGAGCCCGCGCTGACATCCACGACGTACGAGCCCGGTTTGCGGCCGCTGCGCGAGAAGCGCGGCGCGCTGTGCGGCATGGCGATGACGGAAAAGCAAGGCGGCTCCGACCTGCGCGCCAACACCACGCGCGCCGAGCCGTTCGACGGCGACACCTACGCGCTCACGGGGCACAAGTGGTTCTGCTCCGCGCCGATGTCGGATGCGTTCCTGGTGCTCGCGCAAGCGCCCGACGGGCTGACGTGCTTCTTCCTCCCGCGCGTGCTGCCCGACGGCACGCGCAACGCGTTTCACGTCCAGCGGTTGAAAGACAAGCTCGGGAACCGTTCGAACGCGTCGAGCGAGATCGAGCTCGACGAGGCGCTCGCGCTGCGCGTGGGCGACGAAGGCCGCGGCGTCGCGACGATCATCGAGATGGTCAACCACACGCGACTGGATTGCATCGCGGGCAGCGCGTCGCTGATGCGCCAAGCGTTTGCGCAGGCGGCGCACCACGCGCGCCATCGCCGCGCGTTCGGCGCGCGGCTCGCCGAGCAGCCGCTCATGCGCAACGTGCTGGCCGACCTCGCGCTGGAGTCCGAAGCGGCGACCGTGCTGATGCTGCGGCTCGCGCGCGCGGTCGATCGCGGCCCGGCCGATCCTGCGGAGGCGGCGTTCGCGCGGCTCGGCATCGCGCTCGGCAAGTACTGGGTGTGCAAGCGCGCGCCCGCGCACGCCGCCGAAGCGCTGGAATGCCTGGGCGGCAACGGCTACGTCGAGGAGAGCATCATGCCGCGGCTCTACCGCGAGGCGCCGCTCAACTCGATCTGGGAAGGCTCGGGCAACGTGAACGCGCTGGACCTGCTGCGCGCGCTTGCCAAGCAGCCCGCGTCCCTGGATGCGTACACCGCCGAGATCGCGCTCGCGCGCGGCGGCGACCCGCGGCTCGACCGCGCGTTCGCGTCGCTCGGCGACGTGCTCGGCAAAGACCGTGCGCCGCTCGAGACGGATGCGCGCCGCGTCGTCGAGCGCATGGCGCTCGTGCTGCAGGCCTCGCTGCTGGTGCGCTTCGCGCCTCCCGCCGTCGCCGACGCCTTCTGCGCGACGCGGCTGGGCGGCGAGGGCGGCGTCGCATTCGGCACGCTGCCGGTCCGCGCCGACACGCGCGCGATCGTCGACCGGGCTTGGCCGTGCTGAGCGGGGTCAGCCGCGCAGTGCCGCCAGCACGTCGGCGGCGTTGCGGTCGGGTGGGAACACCGGGTAGAACACGCGCTCGATCGTGCCGTCGCGCGCGATCCAGGCGATGCGCTTGAGCAGCGTTTGGCCAGCGACGTCCATCGCCGGCAGCCGCAGCGCGCGCGTCAGCGCGAGCTCCGCGTCGCTGAGCACCGCGAACGGTACGTGCAGCCGTTCGACCATCTCGCGCTGGTACGCGGTGTCCTGCGTCGATAGCCCGAACACGCGCGCGCCGAGCGCGCTGAACTCCGCGTGCAGGTCGCGAAACGCGCACGTGTGCGGCGTGCAGCCGCGCGCGCCCGGGATCTGATCCCAGTCGTCGACCAGCGACGGTTCGCCCGGGCGGCCCGTGCGCGGGTACGCGAACACGACGACGGTGCCCGCGAGCGCCGCGAGATCGACGCTGCTTCCGTCGGTCGCATGCAGCGCGACGTGCGGTAACGCCAACCCGCTCAGATGCGCGGCCGCGCCGTCGTCGACCGGCACCGGAAGGTCCGGCGGCAGCGTGCTCAGCGAACGGTCGTCCATCATTTCTTCGGGGCGTTCTCCCAGCTCCAGGTGCGCTTTTCTTCTCCGGGCACCCTGACGGTGAGCTTGACGCGCGTACCTTCCTTCGCGTCCGTCCAAAACGCGAGCGCGTGATTGAGCGTGTCGGCGAGCACGTGGGAATCCTGACTGTCGAAACGCGTCCACCACACCTTCGGAGCAGTCGTCTCGTCGTGGGTCGCCGCTTGCTCCAGCGCCGCGCGCACCGCGGCGATGTCGTGGCTCGGAAGGAGCGGCGGCGGTTCCGCCGCGATGATGCCCAGCGCGAGGTGGCCGCTGCCGATGTAGTTGTGGCTGAGCCGGCGGGCCGCCTCGAAAGCGAGCTCGATCGACCGCTTCGCACCGGGCGTGAAGACCATCTCGTGCGTCGGCGCGCTGGACACCTCGCCCAGTTGCCGGCGCAGCGCGTCGCGGTCGACCGCGTTCGCAAGCGCCGCACCGACCGCATCGTCGTTCTCCGCGAGCGCGAAGATTAGGTGCTCGGTCCCGATGAAGTTCGCGCCGAACATCTGCGCGACTTCCTGCGAGCGAACGACGGCATGGCGCGCCGAGCTGCTGAACGGTTCCCACATCGACATGGCGCTATCTCACTCCCACATCGCTTCGTCCACGTAGCACCACTTCCAGTTCTCGCCCGGCTGGAACGACGCGATCACCGGATGCTTCGTCGCGTGAAAGTGTTTCGTCGCGTGCTTGTTGATCGAGCTGTCGCAGCAGCCGACGTGGCCGCACTCCTCGCACAAGCGCAAGTGCACCCACGCGTCGCCGCTGCACAGGCATTCTTCGCAGCCCTCAGGCGTACGCGGCGGCGGGTCCTTCACCGCCGCGGCGTGTTCGCAAGCGCCTTGTTTCATGCGCTCTCGCCGCGGCCGGCCGCGCCGGGCAGATCCCACAGCACGAGCTCTCCGGTTCCGCGCACGTCGAGGTCGCTCACGCCGCGGATGCGCACGGCATCGCCGGTGGCGAGCCGTTCGCCGTTCGCGGTGACGTTGCCGCCGGCCACGAACAAGAACCCGTAGCGCGACGGATCGAACGCGTGCGCGAGCGCGCCGTCTTCCAGTTTCGCGACGCGCAACGAGGCGTCCGCGCGCAGCGCGACGGGCGCGCCGGCCCCCTGCTGCCCGCTGATGACGACGAGCCAGCGGTTGCGGCGCTCGTCCTCGCCGAACGCGTGCTGCCCATACGCGGGCGGCTCTCCGTAGCTGCGCGGCATCACCCACATCTGCACGAAATGCACGTCGCTCGTTTTCGAGTGGTTGAACTCGCTGTGGCGCACGCCGGTGCCCGCGCTGATGTACTGAATCCCGCCCGGCGCGACCACGCCTTCATGCCCGAGCGAGTCCTTGTGCTCGAGCTCGCCGCGCAGGACGTACGTGACGATCTCCATGTCACGGTGCGGGTGCGTGCCGAAGCCTTGGCCCGGCAGCACCGTGTCGTCGTTGAAGACGCGCAGGGCGCCCCAGTTGGTGTTGGCGGGATCGTAGTAGTCGGCGAAGCTGAACGAGTGGTGCGTCTTAAGCCAGCCGAAATCGAAGAACGCGCGGTCGCCGGACCGCTGGATCGCAAAGACGGGCGCCGTTTGGGTAGCCATCGTGACCTCCGAATCCGTGCCCTGCCGCACCGGTTCCGGCCGGTCCTCCTCCGGCCGGACGCGCCGATGGCACAAAGTTGGCAGCGTTCGGGCCCGCCGCGGGAAGGCTGCCACGGAAAGGCCTTGGAAATTGCCGCCATGGACGCAGCGAAGGGCAGGACGCTCTGGAGCCACGGTTCGGTCCGCGGCCTGCTGCGAGGGCTGCGCCGCCCCGTCCAGCTGGAGCGCGACGAGATCGCCCGCGAGCTGCGCGGGGTGTTGCGCGCGCTGACGGCGCGCGAAGCCGTCCTGACGCTGGTCGAACGCGCCCTCCGGCACGAGCACGAGTTCTGCGCGGAGATCGTGCAGCGCTGCGACGTCGCCGGGGGGACGACCCTCGCGGTGGCCTCGGAGCTGCACCTGTCCGTGCGGCAGTTCTTCCGTTACCGCGCGCATGCGATCGAGGCGATCGCCGTGGAGCTCCAGTCGCTGCTCACGCGCGCGGTGCGCACGTCGAGCGAAGCGGCGGCGCGCACCGTCGCACTGGGCCAGCTGCTGCTGGCGCGCGGCGCGCCGTCGGACGTCACCAGCGCGATCCGGCACTTCGAGCGCGCGCGTTCGATCGACCCGACGTGCGTGGAGGCCTACGCCGGTCTCGCGATCGGCTGGCTGCATCTCTCGCGCGAGCTCATCGCGACGCCGGTCCACGCGCACGCGAAAGCGCGCGCGCTGGCGCAGCGCGCGCTCGCGCTCGATCCGCGCTCGGTCGCGGCGCACTCCACGTGCGCGCGCGTGGCCATCGATTCCGGTCTCGGGCGCGATCTCGCCGCGCACCACGCCGCGATCGCGCTCAACCTCGATCCGTTCGACGCGCGCGCGCACATCGCGAGCTTCAACGTGTCGCTCGCCGACGGCGATCTCGTCGGAGCCGAGCGCAACGCGTTCGAAGCCGTCGCGCTCGATCCCACGTCGTTCTCCTACGCCGTCTGCGTGATGGCGACCGCGTTCTTCCGCCGCGCGTACGCGGACGCGGCGGCGCAAGCGCGCGAGTTGCTCGCGATCGAGCCTCGCTCGCGCGTGACGCGCATCTACCTCGCCGACGCGCTGACGGCGAGCGGCCGGCCCGCCGAGACGCTCGAGCTCGTGCAGCCGGGCGACCGGCTCGGCGACGACCCCTACGAGCTGGCTTCGGGTGCATGGGCGCGCGCCTGCGTCGGCGACCGCAAGGGCGCCCAGCGGACCCTCGACCGCATGCTGAAGATCTCGCGGAAAAATCAGATCTCAGGCTACCTGCTCGCGTACGGGCGGCTCGCGTCGGGTGACCCGGAGGGAGCGCTGGGCGATCTCGAAGCGGCGGTCGCGAGCGACCCCGGCTGGCTGACGATGATCGAGAACGATCCCGTGTTCACCGAGCTCTCCGACGCGCGCCGGTTCCGCAACCTGATCGCACAGCGCCCGAACGCCGCCGCGACGCGCACGGGTTAGGCGCGTCGCGGGGCTGAGCGAAGCCAGCTAACCTAAGGCGACTTTTTGCAGGCGACCTTGAAGTTCGGCTTGGTGCCGGTCATCGTCGGATAACCGGTATAGGTGAAGTCGTTCTCGTCGGTGCGGACGAGGATGCCGTGGCCGAGTTTTCCGTCGTTGGTGGCGATGTCGGTCCACCGTTCGGTGCTGCTCGTCCAGGGTTTTGCGACGGAGACGCCCCAGGCGGAGCTGGTGTCGAGCGCCGCCGAGACGTAACGGCCTTTCTTCGCGTCGTACGTCGTCGCGGAGCTGACCGCGAACGGAGTCTTCATCTTTCCTTGGGGCGGTACGTCGACCCATTGCCGCATCACTCCGGCATCGAGGTTATAGGTCACCGTCGCTTTCTGCGACGGAGGCCCGACAGGCCCGCCGGTGCACGACCACGTGCCGACGTAATACTGCATCGCCGCCATCCCCGTCGCGGGCTGCGCGCCGGCCGGCGCGGCAAAGGCGACGGCGAACGCGCATAGGGCTAGAGCTCTCTTCAAAGGAGCCTCCTTTCCAGACGCACGATACTTGGCTACCGGCCTAGCGTTACCTCGCCCGCTGCGTGCAACCGGCCCAGCAGCAGGTGATAGTACAGCATTCCTTGCTGCGGTGACAGCGTGGCGATGATCGGTTCGACGCGGACGCCGGGATCGCCGGAGAGTTTGCGCAGTCCCGCTTCGGCGCCCGAGTCGTTCATCGGAAACACGTCGAGGCGGCCGAAGCCGCGCAGCGCGACGACCGCACCCGTCCAGGGGCCGATGCCTTTGTGCGCGACGAGCGCCGCGATCAGGTCCGGCGTGCTGAGTGGTTCGAGTTTCGATTCGTCCAGCTCCCCCGACTCGATCGCCGCACCGACCGCTTTGAGCGCGTTGATCTTGTGCACCGACAATCCGGCGGCGCGCAGCTCGGCCGGATCGGCATCGAGCAGCGTGCGCGGCGGCGGGAACGCGTGAAGCGGCACGCCGTTGGTTTCGAAGGGGACTGCGTAGCGCTCGATCACGCGGCGCAGAATCGCGCCGGCAGCATGGATCGACACCTGCTGGTAGACGACCGCGTTGCACAACGTTTCCCACAGCGACGGATAGCGCGGCGGCTTCACGCCGCGCGCGCCCTGCGCGATGCGGTCCAGCCACGGCACCTTCGCCGCGCCCGTGTAGAACGCGGACAAGTCGACGTCGGCCCCCAGCGTGCGCCGGGCGAGCGCGGCCGGATCGAAAATCTCCGCGGCGGGGCCTTCGAGGCGCACCGCGAGCGCGTCGGGCTCGATCTGCTCGACCGTGAGCAGCGTCGGCGTTTGCGGATCGCCCAGCAGCCGGCGGTACGCGGTGCCGTCGAAGACGTCCACGACGTTTGTCGACAGCCGCCGAAGGACGACGGCGGTCAGATCGAGCCGGTACGGCGCGCGGACGGGGACGACCGTCTCGCGGACGGAACGTTTGGAGCGTGTACCTCGCGACGTACGCACGCTACTGGCGGATCAACTTGCTCACCATGCTGGAGTACCGGGCCAACTTCATCATGTGGGCGGGCTTCACCGTGATCTACCACGCTACCGCTATCGTGGCGCTGTGGGTAACGCTGCGCAACTTTCCGTCGATCAACGGCTGGGACTTCAAGCAGACCGCGTTCATGTACGGGCTGTGGATGCTCGGCCACGGTCTGCACAACAGCTTTCTGTTCACCGTCGGCAGCGTCCCCGAGTTCGTGCGCGAGGGGCGCTTCGACCGCTTTCTCGTGCGCCCGCTCGATCCGCTGTTCCAGACACTGACCGTGCCGCAGCAGATCATGCCGGACGAGCTGTTCCTCGCGATCGCCTACTTCTGCGTCGTGACGGCGTTCGCCGGCGTGCGCGTCGACTGGATCCTCGTGTGCTACGTGCCGTTCGTCGCGATCGGCGGCGCGCTCATCGACTTCGGGATCAACCTCGCGATCGCCACGGCGTCGTTCTGGTTCACCCGCATCGACTCGCTGCGCTGGGTGTTCATGTCGCTGGAACAGGAGTTCTCGCGCTACCCGATCTCGATCTACCAGCGCGGCGTGCGGCTCGTGCTCACGTTCGTGCTGCCGTTCGCGTTCATGAACTACTTTCCGGCGACGTACCTGCTGCACAAGAGCGAGGACGGCTTGCACCTCAACCCGTCGATCGGGCTGCTCACGCCACTGGTCGGCGTGTTCATCGCGGCGCTGTCATATCTCTTCTGGCGCGTCGGCATCAACCGGTATCAGGGAACGGGGAGCTAGATCAATGGCATGGCTGACGGCAACGTATCTGATCGATTCCGATGCCGCGCACATCGAAGCGCGCGCGCAGGCATTAGCGATCGAGCAGAGCGTCGAGTGTCCGCTGGAAGCCGTGCGCGATCAGCGCGTGCGCGACGAGGTGGTGGGGCGCGTCGAACGGATCGCGCCTGCCGGGGACGACCGGTTTCGCGTGGACGTGCGGCTCGCCGTGGAGACGACGTGCTACGAGCCCGCGCAGCTCGTGAACATGGTGTTCGGCAACTGCTCGCTGTGGGAAGGCGTTCAGTTGGTCGATCTCGACCTGCCGGCCGCGCTGCTCGCGCGTTTCCGCGGACCGCGGCACGGGATCGCCGGGATCCGCGCGCTCGTCGATGCGCCGCATCGTGCGATGACGAGCGTAGCGATGAAGCCGCAAGGGTTGCCGACTTCCGAGCTCGCGCGCATGTGCCGAACCTTTGCGACGGCCGGGATCGACATCATCAAGGACGACCACGGCATCGCCGATCAGCCGTGCTCGCCGTTCGCCGAGCGCGTCGCGGCGTGTCAGGCGGCGATCGCGCAGGCGGTCGCAGCGACCGGCAGACCGTCGTTCTACGCGCCGCACCTCATCGGTACGCCGCGCGTGCTGCGCGAGCGGGCGCGCATCGCGCGCGACGCGGGCGTGCGCGTGGTGCTGGTCGCGCCGATGCTGGTCGGGCTGCCCGCGTTCGCCGATCTCGTCGACGAATTTCCGAAATTCGTGTATCTCGCGCACCCGTCGTTCGGCGGCGCGGCACGCATCGCGCCTTCGCTGCTGTTCGGTCGCATCTTCCGGCTGCTCGGCGCTGACGCGCCGATCTTCGTGAACTACGGCGGCCGCTTCGCGTACCCTCAAGACGAGTGCCGCTCGCTGGCGGCGGCTGCGCGCGCGCCGTGGGGCGACCTGCGCCCCGCGCTGCCGGTTCCCGCCGGCGGGATGCGGCTCGACCGCGTCGAGGAGCTGGTCGCTTTCTACGGACCGGACACGATGCTGCTGATCGGCGGGGATCTCTTGCTCGCCGAAGGCGACGCGCTGTTCGCCCGCGCGAAAGAGTTCGTCAGCCTGGTGGAACGGACGTCGCGGAGCGCGGCTACTTCGTAAAGGCATCCCATGCGGCCAGCGCGGCGTCCGACTTCGGGCGAAGTGACGTCCAGGCCGCTCGCTCGTCCGGCGTCGGCGCCGTGTCGGCGCTTTCGATCGACGCGAGCAGATCGCTCAGCGCGCTCGCGTACCAGGCGAGCGTCGTGAAGCTCTTCGGCGGCGCGCCGGGCTCCGACGGAACGCCGGCGATCGCGTTGATCTTGGCGATGTCGGCGCCCGGCTTTTTGCGCGCGGCCGCCGCCTCCGTGACCGCGTGCTGCACGCGCGCGAGCAGCACGTCGACGTCGTGCGCGAGCGCGTATTGCGCGACCAGATCGCCGTCGGTCGCGTGGATGCGCGGATCGCGCCGGATCGTCAGCGGCTCGATCAGCGTGCGCCCGGCCATGGTGAGGTGAACCGTGTAACGCCCCGGCGGAACGAACGGTCCGGCGCCGCCGCGGCGACGGCGTCCCGTCGACGTCGTCGCGGAGTGGAAGTCCCACACGAAGCGGTGCATCCCCGGATCGGCCGGCAGCCGCGCAGGCGGGACGATCCAATAGGCGGGATACTCCACGCTGTTGGGATCGACCGGCGTGACCGCGTCGGTGCTCGACCACGCGCGCACGATACGGCCCTTTGCGTTTGCGATCACGAGCCCGACCGAACCGTGTTCGCCCGCAGGCACGACGTAGTCGATCGGCGCGCCGAACGGCGGGTTTTCGCCCAGCGCCACCTCGGGCGGTGAGGCTTCCGCTTCGTCGTTGTACGGGCGCGTGCGCACCGCGTCGGCCGGCGAGAACAAGCGCGCGCCGGGCGCCGGGTCGAAGGCGAGCTGGCGGAGCGGCGTGACGTCGTCGAGGATCCAGAACGCGCGGCCGTGCGTCGCGATCGCAAGGTCGTCGCCGTGCACGCTGATGTCGTGCACGGACACGACGGGCATGTTGAGCCGCAGCGATTGCCATGCCGCACCGTCGTCGAACGACACGTACACGCCGGTCTCGGTGCCGGCGTACAGCAGACCACGCCGGCGCGTGTCTTCGCGCACCACCCACACGTGGCTCGTCGGCCCGATGCCGCTCACCGCTGCGCGCCACGTGCGACCGGCGTCGTGCGTGACGTAGAGGTACGGCGTGTCGTCGTCGAGCCGGTGCCGGTCGACGGCGACGTACGCCGTGCGCTCGTCGAAACGCGATGCCTCGATCGTGTCGACGTGGCTCCACGCCGTCACCGCGGGCGGCGTGACGTTGCGCCACGTCTTGCCGCCGTCGCGCGTGAGATGCACGAGCCCGTCGTCGGTCCCTGCCCACAACACGTTCGCGCGCAGCGGCGACGGCGCGAGCGCGTAGACGAGGCCGCGCGGTTCGGGCCAATCCGCATCCTTCGCGGTGGTGGGATCGAGCGTCGCGGGGACGCCCGCGTGCGGGCGCGACAGATCGCGCGAGATCGTTTGCCAGTGCGCGCCGTTGTCCCGCGAGCGGAACACGACTTGGTTCGCCGTGTACAGCGCGTGGTCGAGCCCGAACGCCAGCGGCTGCGTCCACTCCGCGCGCCACACGCCGGGGCGCGCGGTGGTCGGCGACACCGTGCGCGTCTGCGCGGTGTCGAGGTATTCACGCACCGCGGTATTGCCGTACACGAGGTTGGTGTCGCGTGGATCGGGCGCGATCGTGCCACTCTCGCCGCCCGCGTTGATCGGGCGCCAGTCGCGTTCCTCGATGCCTGCATGCGCGCTGCGCGACACGATCATCGCGGCGCCGCTGTCCTGCTGCGCGCCGTAGAGCCGGTACGGAAACGCGTTGTCGGTCGCGACGTGGTAGAACTGCCCGGTGGGCTGGTTGAACCATGAGCTCCACGTCTTCGCGCCGTCGATGCTGATCGTCGCGCCTTGATCGCTGGTGAGGATCATGCGCGCCGGGTCGGTGGGGTCGATCCACAAACCTTGAAAATCGTCGCCGTCGGGCGAGCCTTTGATCGCGGTGAACGACGTGCCGCCGTCAGTCGAGCGGTAGAAGGCCGTGTCGGCGACGTACACGACGTCGGCGTTGCGCGGATCGACGGTCACGTGGCAGAAGTACCAGCCGCGGTCCCACAGGCGCGAGTCCTTGTCGGCGAGCCGCCAGTTGTCGCCGCCGTCGTCGCTGCGGTACAGCCCGCCGGCCTTCGCGTCGACGATCGCGTACACGCGCTTCGGATCGCTCGGCGCGACGGCGAGCCCGATCTTCCCTAACCCTTCGGACGGAAAGCCGTGGCCCTGCAGCTGGTTCCACGTCACGCCGCCGTCGGTGGATTTGTACAGCCCGCTGCCGGGTCCGTACGACGGCGGATACACGCTCCACGGCGGCCGCCGCGTCTGCCACAGCGCCGCGTAGATCGTGCGCATCGACGGATCGCTCGCGAGATCGATCGCGCCGGTGTCGCGGTCCTTGAACAGCGTGCGCGTCCACGTCGCGCCGCCGTCGACCGAGCGGTACACGCCGCGCGTGTCGTTCGGACCGTACGCGTGGCCGAGCGCCGCGACGAGCAGCGTGCCCGGATTGTGCGGATCGATCAGGATGCGCCCGATCTGCCGGGAGTCTTCGAGCCCGATGCGCGCCCACGTCACGCCGGCGTCGGTGGATTTGTACATCCCGTTGCCGTGCTGGATGTTGGAGCGCATGTCGGCCTCGCCGCTGCCGACGTACACCGTATTGGGCTCGCTCGGCGCCACCGCGATCGCACCGATCGACGCGACCGGCTGCGAGTCCATGATCGGCGTCCAGGTGCGCCCGGCGTTGCCGGTCTTCCACACGCCACCGCCGACGGTGCCCATGTAAAACGTGCGCGGATCGCCGGGGATGCCGCTCACGGCGAGCGCGCGCCCACCGCGAAACGGCCCGATGTTCCGCCACCGCAGCCCGGCATAAAGAGACGGGTCCACGGAGCGCGCCCCCTGCGCCCGCACGCCGACAACGGGCGCGAGAGCGGACGCGGCGAGGGACACGGCAACAGCGGCAACGGCAAGATGACGGCGCATCGTACGGTCTACGCGGTCGCCATCGGCGCCTCTTCCTCGCAACCCACCGCGACGGTTCGAATCGGGCACCCAGCGCGTGGCGCGCCCCTACGTCAAGGGCTACCCGGGCACCAACTCCTCCGAAGCAGCAGCGTAAACGAGCATGCTGCGCTCTTGGCGCTCGGCCGTCTTGGCCCGTTATTGACGTACTCCGTTAATTGAGTATATTTGAGGAGTGAGGATCATCAGCGCCTGGCTCGCTGACGATCGGGAAGTGAAAAAATATGCCGAGTACTTCAAATCCGCGGAATAAAGGAAGGGTGGATCTCGCGAAACTTCGGTCGCAAAGCCGCGCCGAGATCAACGAGCTCGCGCGCGCGCAGCGCGAAGAGCTCGGCTTGGACAAGCGCCGCTATTCCACGCGGCTCGTTTCGAACGTACCCGTCCCGGACGTCCGCCGCATTCGCGAAGGGCTCGGCTTATCGCAGTCGGCATTCGCCGCGCGCTTTCACCTTCGCGAGCGAACCATCCAGCAGTGGGAGCAGGGACGCGCTCTCCCGGATCAACCGGCTCGGGTGCTCCTCCGCACGATCGAAATGAGTCCGGACGCCGTCGCAACGGCTGCGACGATCGTCGGCCGGGAAGAGGCACGCATGAATGGACGGCGCAAGCCGCCGCCAAGCTCGAAGGCTCCCTAGACCGCGGTTGTCTCCGCCGTGTCGAGACGCTCTTCGCCCGGCAGCGGTGCGAACAGCGAGCCCGCATCCGCCCCCGCCGCGACGACGCCGGCTGGTTTGAGGTGGCGGATGAACCAGTGGGCGATCGCGCGCAGGCGCAGGATGCGGCTGCGCGGTTTGCCGCTGCGTGACATCTCGTGGCCGGTGTCGGTGAAGCGCACGAACTCCGCATCCGTTCGCCCGATCCGGCGAAGCAGCGTGAAGAGCTGTTCACCCTGATCGATCGGGCAGCGGTAGTCGCGCTCGCTGTGTTCCACCAGCAGCGGTGCGGCGATCGCTTGCGCGGCGCGCATCGGCGAGCTCTCGAACAGCTTGCGGCCCGCGTCGTCGGTGTATTTCGTCTGCAGCTCGTTCTCCAAGAACCAGCCGAGGTCCGATGCACCGATCTCGCTGATGAAGTCGTTCACCGCGCGCATCGACACGCCCGCCGCGAAGCGGTCGCTGTGCCCCATCAGCCACGTCGACATGAAGCCGCCGTACGAGCCGCCCGCGACGCCGATGCGGGCCGTGTCGAACTGGCCTTGCTCGAGCGCGCCGTCGAGGATGCGCAGCACGTCGGCGACGTCGATGCCGCCCCAGCCGCCGAGGATCGCGTTCGCGTACTCGTATCCGTACGACTGCGAGCCGCGCGGGTTGCCGTACGCGACCGCGATGCCCTGCGCGGCGAGCACTTGAAATTCCAGGAAGAACGTGTTGCCGTACGCGGCGTGCGGGCCGCCGTGCACTTCGAGCACGAGCGGCGGCTTCGGTTCCGTGCTGCCGGCGGGCGCGATGAGCCACGCGTCGAGCACCGTGCCGTCGTCGGCGCGCGGGCGATAGCGCTTCGGCGCGACGACGGTTTTCTCGGCGAGCCACGGGTTCGCGTCCGTCCGCGTGCGCTCACCGCCGGACGATTCGCTCAGCGCGATCTCGTTCGGCACCGTCGGCGTGCCGTACACGATCGCGATCGTGCCGTCCGCAGCGACCGTGAAATTGGAGATCTGCCGGTCGCCCGAAGCGACGATGCGCGAGCCACCGCCGTCGCGCGCGAACGCGCGCAGCGACGTGCTGCCCTCGTCGCACACTTGCACGATGATCTCGCGGTCGTTCGCGCTCCACGCGGGCGGCGACCAGGCGTTGGTGCGCAGATCGCCGCCGACCGGGTCGCCGATCGTGCGCCCGAGTGCCGCCGTCAGCGAGCGCGGTTCGCCGCCGTCAGCGGACATCACGAGCAGTTCGGTGTCGAAACGGCCGCCGCCGTCGTCGCCGTGGAAGTGACCCGCGAACGCGATCTCCTTGCCGTCGCGCGAAAACGCCGGGTTCGTCATCGGCCCGTTGCTCTTGGTGAGCTTCGTCAGCGCACCGCTCGCGACGTCGACGACGTGGATGTCGCTGAGCGCGGTCACCGCTTCGGGCTGCGGCACGTCGATGCGCGCCGAAAACGCGATGCGCGTGCCGTCGGGCGACCATGCGGGCTGCGCGACGTCGAAGTCGCCCTGCGTCACTTGGCGCGCGTCGCCGCCGGCGGCGTCGACCACGAACAGATGCTTGCGCGCTCCGTCGAGCAAGCCGTCGGCGTCGCTCTTGAACGGCAGCTTGCGAATGTGCCGCGCGCCGCTCTTCGCATCGTGGAAGACCCGCGCGTTCGCGGCGTCGTGCGGCGCCGTCGCGACGAAGGCGACCTGGTCGCCACCCGGCGACCATGCGACGGCGGTGATCTTCGGATAGTCGGCGCCGAGCGGCTGCGCCTCGCCACCGTCGAGCCGCAGCGTGAACAGGCGCGTCTTGCCGTCGCGGTCGGCGACGAACGCGACCGTCTTGCCGTCCGGTGCGACCCGCGCGAGCCTGTCGTTCGTTCCGCCGGTGAACGCGCGCTCGTTGCCGTCGCGGTCGACGCGCCGGATCGCGCCGCGAATCTCGTCCGCATCGCGGTCGAACCAGGCGCGGCGATAGTAGATCGCCGTACCGTCGGGGCTGATCTGCGGGTCGCCGACCAGCACGATGCGGAGAAGGTCGCTCGGAACGAGAGGAGTGCTCATCGCAGGCTGGCATTATCGCCGGGTGATCCGGCTTCCCGCGTTGTCCGCTCTGCTCGCCTCGCTGCTGCTGCTCGCCTCGTCCGCGCTCGCTCGCGCCGACGACGGCGACGTGCTCGTGCAAGCCGGTCACGAAGGCCGCCCGGCGAGCTGCGCGCTCTTCCCTGCGCGCGCGTGCAATCTCGGCGCGGGCGCGGCGGGCGACCGCGAGATCGCGTGGACGCCCGTCGTCGCCGACGAAGCAACGCGCGTGCTGCGCGAGCACGGGTACCGCGTGCTGCGGCGGCCCGCGGACTACGTGGGGCGCGACAGCGCGCGCGCCGCGGTGTTCATCCACTTCGACGGCGCGAAGGAGTGCGCGAGCGGCGCATCGGTCGGCTTCCCCGAAACGACGAGCCGCGCGTTCGTCGACGCATGGGAGACGCGCTACCGCGCGTGGTTTCCGTTTCGCTTCGTGGGCGAGAACTTCACCGAGAACGAGCACAAGTACTACGGCTTCCGGCTCGTCGACGCGCCCGAGAAGATGCTGGTCGAGTTCGGCGAGGTCACGTGCCCGGCGCAGCGCGCGTGGATGAAACCCCGGCTGCGCCAGATGGGCGTCGAGCTCGCGGCGTTCTTGATGGAGCGCATCCCGAAGTGAGGCGCGCCGTCTTCGTCGGCGGCACGCTCGCGGCGTGCGCGCTCCCGCGGCGCGCGTTCGCGCAGACGGCGACCCCCGAACCCATCCCCGCCGCGACGCCCGCGGCAACAGCCGTGCCCGCGCCGTCCGCGTTGCCTGCGCTCGATGTCGCAGAGCTCGTCGACCGGATCCCCGGGATCACGGGCGTCGTCGTGCGCACGCTCGGTGACGGGCCGCCCGTCGTAGCGATCCGCGCGAACGAGAAGTTCGCCGCGGCGTCGGTGATCAAGCTCGCGATCATGGCCACGGTGTACCGCGCGTACGACGCCGGCACCGCGAAGCCGTCGGACACCGTGAAGACGCGGGCGGCCGACCTGATCGGCGGGTCCGACGTGCTCGCGGGGTCGCGCGCGGGCAAGGAATGGAGCCTCGACACGCTCGTCAAGGCCATGATCCGCGTCAGCGACAACGCCGCGTCGAACACGCTGATCACCGCGTTCGGGATGAGCACGGTCAACGCGACGATGCAGATCGCGGGCATGACGAATTCGCGGCTCGGCCGCCATTTCGCCGACGTGGTGCCGTCGTGGCGGCGGAGCGAGAACGTCATCACGCCCGCCGACACCGCCGGGCTGCTGTTCGCGATCGAGCGCGGCGCGCGCGAAGCGCTCGCGACGATCGCGTCGCCGCAGAGCTGTCGTGCGATGATCGACGTGCTGCTGGGCAACGACGACGCGACCAAGATCGTGCGCGGCCTGCCTCCCGGAACGCCGTGTGCGCACAAGACCGGCGAGATCGACTTCGTGCGCAACGACGCGGGCATCGTCGACCCCTTCGGCGACGCGCCCTACGTGCTCGTCGTGCTCACGCGCAAGCTGCGCAACTACGCTGCCGGCAATGCGGGCATCGGTGCGATCGCGCACCGGGTGGACGCGGCGCTGCGCCGCGGCTCAACCGGCTGACGACGCGGCGCGAGACACCAGCGCGCCGAGCCGCGGTCCGAGCACCGCGACGATGACAGCGGCGGCGAGCAGCGGAACGAACGCGGCCGTCGGCGCGTGCGTCGCGTCCCACGCCGCGCCCGACAACACTGTCGTGACGAACGAGATCGCGTAGCCCAGCGTGAACGTGCCCGCGGCGAGCCGGGCGATCTGCGCCGGCGGCGCGATGAGCGCGGGTAGCGCAAAGCTCATCGTCAGCACGTACGCGCCGGTGAGCCCGAGCAGGGCGGCGCCAGCTACCGCGATCGCGCCGCCGAACAGCACGACGCCGGCGAGCGCGGCGACGATCATCGCCGCGACCAGCAGCGACGTCACGCGCCGGCCGAGGATCCGCATCGGGATGAAACCGACCGCGACCGACGCCGGAAGCTGTCCGATGTTCAGCGCCGCCAGCGACGCGCCGACCAACCCGCCCTGGCCGGTGGCGTGCAGAAAATCCGGTAGAAACGTGTTCGCGCCGAAGTACGTCATGCTCGCCGCCGATTGAAAAACGCCGAGCAGCCACACGCGCCGGTCGCGAAAATCCGGTAGCCACGTCCCGCTCGCGCGGTCGGCGCCGTCGCCGCGTTCGCGCACGAGGCCGAGCGCGAGAGCCGTCACGCCGACCGGGATGCTCCAGGCGACAAAGCTGCGCTCCCACGACCCGCCGACCAGCGGTAAGATGAACGGAATGGTCAGCGACGCGCTGATCGCTTCGCCGCACAGCAGCCCGTTCGCCCAGATGCCCGTGCCCAGCGCGGTGCGCGCGCCGAACCACGCGCGCGCGAGCGACGGGAACGCGGGCTGGATCATCGCGATCCCGATGCCCATCACGAGCGTCGCGCCGAACAGCATCGCGATCGACGGCCCCACGCCGCGCAGCGCCGACGACAGCGCGATCACCCACAGCCCGACGACCATCGCGCGCCGGGCGCCGAGGCGCGTCGTGAGCAGCGCGCCGAACACCGACGAGCCCGCGAGCACCAGCACCGGCAGGTTCGACAGCGCGGCGATCCCCGACTCGTTGAGGTGCAAGTCTCGATGGATCAGCGGGATCACCGGCGGCACCGCGAGCAGCGTCAACCGCAGATCGACGCCCGCGAGCCAGAGCAGCGCGCCGCGAACCGCGCCGGGCGCCGTTCGCGTTTCAGGTTCCAACGAGCGCGTGCGCCGCGGCGACGTCTTCGACGCCGAGCCCGAGCGATTCGAAGAGCGATACGCGCCCGCCGCGCGGCACCGCGCGGCGCGCGAGAACGTCGCCGAGCGACACGACGCCGTCCCACGACGCGGCCCCTTCGGCGACGGCAAGCACGACGTCGCCGGCCTCGGCGCGCGCCGCGGCGACGTCGTCGACGACGAGCGCCGCATCGCCGACGAGCGCAGCGGGCAGCTCGCGTTTGCTCGCGACGCACGCGCCGACCGCGTTGACGTGCGCTCCGTCCGCGACCGCCGCCGCGCCGAACAACGGTTCGGCGCTCGCGGTGCACGTCGTGACGACGTCCGCACCGCGCACCGCGTCGTCTGCTTCGCCGGCGATGCGCACGTCGAGCGCGTGCGCCGCGCGCGCGAGCGCCGCCGCGTGCGTGCCGTCGCGCGACCAGACGACGAGCCGTTCGACCAAACCGGCCCGCGCGAAGGCATCGAGGTGCGCGGCGCCTTGCGCGCCCGCGCCGAGGATCGCATGCGCGCCGCGCGGCCGGCGCGCGAGCGCGCGCGTCGCGACCACCGAGACCGCAGCGGTGCGCGCGCGCGTCAGCGCCTCCGCCTCGACCCAGGCGCGCGGTTCGCCGGTGCGGGGATCGAGCAGCACGACGACCGCGCGGTGCGTCGGAAGACCGCGCGCGGCATTCGCCGGCACTGCGACGACGAGCTTCGCGCCCAGCGCCGCGTGCGGTGCGGCGCTCCACGCGGGCATCGCGCCGAACCACACGCCGTCGCGCGTCGTGAGCGCCGCCCGCACCGGGCCGCCGCCGTCACCACAGGCCACTGCGCGCAGTGCCGATTCCATGAGCGCGACGAGATCGAGCGCACCGAGCCGGCGCTCGACCTCCGCTTCGTCGAGGACGATCATTCGAACAGCGAGGTCTGCTTGATGCGCTGGGGCCGTTCGTGCGCGACGCCCAGCGCCTCGTACACCTGGCGAATCGTGCCGGGCGAATGGCCCGCAAACTGGTTGTTCGCGTACCCGCTCAGCCGCGTGAGCTGCGGCGCCGTGTCGCGGATCGCGTCGGCCCACCGCGCGATGCGGTCGCTGCGGTCGATCGCGATCTCGCCGAAGCGCGTGAACGTCTCGCGCTGGCCGAGCCAGCGCACGTACGCGTGCGACGCCGTCGGCCGCCGAAACTCGTGCAGCATCGTGTCGAGCGGGACGAACGTGCCGTCGCTGACGGCGAGCGCGACGCCGTGCGTTCCCAGCACGTCGCGCAAGTTCTGGTGCGCGTCGCCGTGGAACCACTCGCCGTTGCGCACCTCGAACGCCCAGCGCGGTCCCCGCGGCAGCTCGCGCACGAAGGTGTCCACGGCGTCGAACTCCGCCGGCACGAAGTCGGGCGGCGTCTGGATGAGGATCGCTTCGAGCTTGTCGCCGAACTCGAGCGCGCTCGCGACGAACTCCTCGACGAGCGCGCGCGATCCGAGCAGCCGCCGGTCGTGCGTGACGTCGCGCGGCAGCTTCAGCGCGAACGTGAAGCCGTCGGGCACCTGCGCGGCCCAGCGGCGGCAGCGCTCCGGCGGCGGCGTGCCGTAGAACGTCGAGTCGATCTCGACGCTGCGAAACTCGTCCGCGTACTCGCGCAGGTAGCCATCGGGACGCGTTCCGGCGTCGTACATCGGTCCGACCCAGTCCGCATACGACCAGCCTTGCGTGCCGAGGGCGAGGTGCGGCAGGCTCAGCCGTTCCCTACCTCGTGCTCACCATCTTCGATGGTCACCGTCGTCATCACGTCGCCCGCGCGAATTTGGTCCACGACGGTTTGGCCTTCGACGACGTGGCCGAACACCGTGTACTGGCGGTTCAGGAACGGCGCGTCGTTCAGCACGATGTAGAACTGCGAGCCGGCCGAGTTCGGGTTCGACGAGCGCGCCATCGCGACGGTGCCGGCGATGTGCGGGCGCTCGCTGAACTCCGCCTCGAGGTTGTAGCCCGGACCGCCGGTGCCGTTGCCGGCCGGGTCGCCGCCCTGGATCACGAAACCGGGCTCGTACCGGTGAAACTTCAACCCGTCGTAGAAGCCGGCGCGCGCCAGCTTGATGAACGCGGCGCTGTGCAGGGGCGCGTCGTCGGGATAGAACGAGAACACGATGTCGCCCTTGGGCGTCGAGATGCGCGCGCGTGCGGTCTTCGCCTCCTGGGCGAGGGTGGTGAGCTCTTCGCCGGAGGGCTTGGTGTAGGTTGCCATCGCCCGGGTGCTACGGCGTCCGGCGCGATTCCACCCGGCAAGCGAGTCAGGAGACGAGGTCGTGCGCCCATGCCCAGACACCCAGCTCGACGATGCCGAACACGATGGACCACGCGAACAGCGGCACGTACCAGCGCGCCGGCCTCGCGCGGATCGCGTACGCCATGAGCGCGTAGAGAAACGGGATGAAGTCGAGCGCGTGCCGCGCGCCGAGCTGCACCATGCCCGTGCTGTAGTACAGCAGCGCCGGGATCGCGCAGCAGGCGGTCGCGAGCCACAGCAGCTGCACCGCGCGCTCGCGAACCGGCGCGAGCAGTGCGATGAACAGCGCCCGGGCTCGTGAACGTCAGCGCGGTGCCGAACTGGCCGGCGATCAGATACGGCGGCGCGTGGATGAGCTCCGGCGGTTTGAGCAGATAGAACTGCAGTTGCATGCCGAGGTTCTCGAGCGCGAACGGCGGCGCGGGATCGTACTTGCCGATGTCCATGATGCGACGGTCAGTACGGCTGCAAGCGCGGCGTGAACGCGGTCCTCTCTCAACGCCCGCGGGATCATGCCGCGTGGGGTTGGACGCAACCGAGCGATCTCCTCAGCAGGCACCTGCGGGTGCTCGCACCTGCGGGTGCCTCCGCGCAGGGCGCCGGTGCGGTTGCGCGGTAGGCCGCACCGATGCCTTCGCTCCGTCCGGTCGCGCTCGCCGCGATCCTCGTTCTCGCCGGAACCGTGCCTGCTCGGGCCGATGTGCCGGCCCCGCCGATCGACCCCGCGATCGCGGCCGCGCTCGCGCGCGTGTCGGCCGCGCAGCTGCGCGCGACCGACGAGCGGCTGGTGGGGTTCGGCACGCGCTCCACGTTTTCCGAGGGCGCCGGACCCAAGCGCGGCGTGTTCGCCGCGCGCGCCTATCTCGTCGAGCGCTTTCGCGAGATCGCGCGCTCGAGCAGCGGCCGCATGACGGTGGCGCTCGACTCGTACACGCAGACCGCGGACCCGAAGAAGCGCATCCCGCGCGACGTCGTCATCTCGTCGGTGATCGCGACGCTCAAGGGCGACGACCCGTCGGGCCGCACGTACGTGATGTCGAGCCATTACGACTCGCGCAACTCCAACAACGACGACGGCGTGCACGACGCGCCGGGCGCCGACGACAATGGCTCCGCGACGTCGGCCGTGGTCGAAGCGGCGCGCGTCCTGGCGAACGTCCCGCTGCACGCGAGGGTGGTGTTCGCGTGCTTCGACTCCGAGGAGCAAGGGCTGTTCGGCAGCGCGCACTTCGCCAAGTCGCTCAAGGACGCGCACGTCGACGTCGCGGGCGATCTCAACAACGACATCGTCGGCGCGTCCGTCGGCGACGACGGCGTCAAACGCGATGACGTCGTGCGCATCTTCTCCGAAGCGCTCCCGCCCGGCACCGATCCGGCGCGCGTCAACGTGGTCGGCGGCGAGAACGACTCGCCGTCGCGCCAGCTGGCGCGTTTCGTCAAGGAGACGGGCGATGCGTACGCCACCGGACTGCACGGCATGGTGATCTTCCGCGCGGACCGCTTCCTGCGCGGCGGCGATCACGAATCGTTCAACGCCCAGGGGTTCCCGGCCATCCGCATGACCGAACCGGCGGAGAACTTCAACCACCAGCACCAGGACGTGCGCGTCGAGAACGGGGTGCAGTACGGCGACCTGCTGCAGTACGTCGACTTCGACTACCTCGCCAAGGTGACGCGGTACAACGTCGCGGCGCTCGCGTCGCTGGCGCTCGCCCCGGCGGTGCCCAAGGTTATCGTCGAGACCAAAGCGCTTACCAACGACACGACGCTGACGTGGCAGCCGGTGCCGCGCGCCGTGCGCTACGAAGTGCTGCGCCGTGCGACGACCGATCCGTTCTGGACGACCGTCGACGACGCGGTCAGCGCGACGACGGTAACGCTCAAGATCTCGAAGGACAACTGGCTGTTCGGCGTGCGCAGCGTGGACGCGCAAGGCCACCGCTCGCCCGCGGGCTATCCCACGCCGATGCGCTGAGCGCTCGCGGGAATCGCGAACGGCGTCAAACGATCCCGTTCGCGCGCAGCTCGCGTAGGCTTTCGCCGATCGCCACGGCGGTCAGCGCGACGTCGTCGTCGGCGTGCGCCGTCGAGAGGAACATCACTTCGTTGTGCGACGGCGGCAGCAGGACGCCCCGCGCGCGCATCGCGTGGTAGAAGGCCGCGTACGCGCGCTGGTCGTCGCGCCGCTGGTCGTCGTACGAGCGCGTCGGCGACCCCGCGCGGAACTTGAAGTCCACGATCGATTCGAGCTGCACCACGGCGTAGCCGAGATCCAGCTCGCGCAGCGTCGCGCGAATCGCGTCCGCCAGGCGGCGTGCGCGCGCTTCCGTCGCGGCGAACAGCCCCGGTTCGCGCTCGAGGTGATCGAGCACGCGCGACGCGATCGCCACGGCGAACGGCATGCCCGCGTGCGTGCCGCCCGTGAAGCACGGCCCGTCCGGCGCGAGCACCGCCATCACGTCGGCGCGGCCGCCGAAGGCCGCGATCGGGAACCCGCCGCCGAGCACTTTGCCGACGGCGGTGAGATCGGGCGTCACGCCGGTGCGGCGTTGCGCGCCGCCGAGGCCGAGCCGCAGCCACGTGATGACCTCGTCGAAGATCAGCAGCGCGCCGTCGCGATCCGCGCGCTCGCGCAGCCCTTCGAGAAATCCCGCCACCGTCTCGACCAGGCCCATGTTGCCGCAGATCGGCTCGACGACGATCGCCGCGAGCCGGTCGCCGGTGCGCGCGAGCTGCCGGTCGACGTCGTCGAGATCGTTGTAACGCGCGACCGCGAGGTCGGCGACGACGGCGCGCGGGATCCCCGACCGCGCGCCGACCGGCGTTTCGGCGGACGCGCCCGCGTCCTGCAGCGCGAGGTCGAAGTGGCCGTGATAGTTCCCCGAGAATTTCAAGATCGCGTCGCGGCCGGTGAACGCGCGCGCGACGCGCACCGCGCCCTGCACGGCCTCGCTGCCGGTGGTCGCAAAGCGCAGCCGCTCCATCGACGGCAGGTGCGCGCGAATGCGCCGCGCGAGCGCGAGCTCGTCGGGCGACGTCGAACCGTACACCACGCCGCGCGCGGCGAGCGCGTCGAGCCCGGTGAGAAACGGCGGCGTGTGACCGAACAGCAGCGGCCCGTACGCCATCACGTAGTCGACGTAACGCCGTCCCTCCGGATCGAACGCGTACGGGCCTTCGCCGCGCACGCAGACAAACGGGTCCCCGCCGACGCGGCGCCCCGCGCGCACCGGCGAGCTCGCGCCGCCCGCAAGCGCGTCATCGGTATCGCGCGAATCAGAGGTGATCGCCACCTAGGACGCGGCGGCGGCGGTTCGGTCGCGGTAGAACGTGACGTTCCACTTCTTCGGAGCCGGCGGCGTGTTGCGGTTGACGAGGTCGGCGAGCGTCACCGGTTCGTTCACCATCTTCCAGCCGACGGGCGAGAACGTCGCTTCGTTGAAGATGCTCGGCGCCAGCAGCGGGTTCGTGAACGCCTGCGAGAAGGCGTCGATACCCACGAGCCGGCCGACCAGCGCGGGCAGGGCCGAGTTCTCGCGCACGTCCTCGGCGTACAGCCCGGTGTAGAGCTCGATGTTGTCGACGCAGCGGTAAATCTTCTCGAGCTCGCGCTGCGTCTCGGCGTCGCCGGTGATCTGCGCGAACGAGGTGACGCGCGGAAACCCGCACATCGCGCGGTAGTCGTTGTAGCTGGCCACCTGCGCCTCGCGGCCGAGCTCGATCCCGCGCTTCTCCGCCTCGGGCAGCAGCGGGTCGTAGGTGTTGTGGAGACCGATGCGGCCCGCCGGCTGCGCCGACGTCTCCTCGAACATCGCACCCAGCCCGCGGCTCGTGACGATGTCGTTGTTCCAGAACGTCGCACCCATCGGCACCGTCGTGCCGCCGTACGTCACCGTCGGCGGCAGCGCGCTGTGCCAGCGGTAGACGAGCGTGAACTCGACCGCCATCCAGTTCTGCCGGTACCAGCGCTCGTTGGTGAAGGCGAGGGGGTCGGCGATGAACTTGAACTGGTAGGGCGCGATGTGGTTGATGTACTCCTCGACGACCACTTTCAAGATCACGACGATGAGGATGTTGCGCGCCGTCTGGAAGAGGCGCTCGTCGTCCCATGCCGGATAGGCCTGCGCGAGCACGTCGCAGATCCGGTTGTGCTCGCGCAGGCAAAGGACGTTCATCATCACGTAGCCGACTTGCACGTTGGCGCGTTCCACGCCCATCGCGAAGAGCTTCGCGCGCTGCGCCGGCAACAGTTCCCGTTCTTGGCTCACGGGCGTGTACAGGCCGTCGAACTCGGGCTTCACGCGGTCCGTCGCCGCATCGTAGTAGAACTGCGGGTACTCCTCGCCGTTGATGATCTGGCTCTTGAGCTTACCACCGCTGAACGATCGCAGCATCCGGGTGGATTTCGGCGTCAGCCCGTAGACCGGGCTCAGATCGATGTGGTGGTTCGACGTGTTCTTGAGCCGGTTCGGCGAGTCGGTGCGCAGGAACCCGTCGGTGAACCACTGGACGAAGTACGGAAACAGCAGCGTCGATTTGTCGGAGTATACGGTCGCGCCGTTTCGCTTGCGGAACAGCTCGACGACCGAGCCGACGTCGGGCAGGCGCGCGTTGAACGCGGGATCCGGCGGCAGGTGGCGGCCCGTGTAGGTTCGGTCGACGAGCGAGTCCCACGAGGTGTAGGTGTCGGTGCGCTTCGGATAGCTCGTCCCCGGGATCTTCGGGTCGAGCGTCATCAAGCTGAACGCGAACGGGCGGGTCGGGATCTTGTAGATGGCGCTGTCGATCAGCTTCTTGTTGATGAAGCGCGACAGCGCACGGGAACGCTGCAGGAAGCGCCACCCCCAGCCGAAGTGGGTCAGCACGAACGTCTGGAACTCGTTGCCGAAACCGTCGCGGGACGTATCTCTCGCCATGTCTGCCTCCCCGTACGCCACCAGGGCCTTCGCGGTCCTCGTTCAAGTAACCGCCATGGCGTCGGTGCGGCTGCAATCGGTCAGCAAGAAGTTCGGGCAGACCGTCGTGGTCGACGACGTCACGCTCGATATCGCGGACCGCGAGTTTCTCGTGCTCGTCGGCCCGTCGGGCTGCGGCAAGTCCACCACGCTGCGGATGATCGCCGGATTGGAGACCGCGAGCGGCGGCGACATCTTCATCGGCGACCGGCGCGTCAACGACCTGGGCCCCAAGGACCGCGACATCGCGATGGTGTTCCAAAACTACGCGCTCTACCCGCACATGAACGTCTACGACAACATGGCCTTCGGGCTGAAGATGCGCAAGCTGCCGCGCGCGGAGATCGACCAGCGCGTCACCGAGGCCGCGGACATCCTCGGGCTGGGGCCGCTCCTCAAACGCAAGCCCAAGGAGATGTCGGGCGGCCAGCGCCAGCGCGCCGCCCTCGGCCGCGCGATCGTCCGGCACCCGGCGGTGTTTTTGATGGACGAGCCGCTGTCGAACCTCGACGCGAAGCTGCGCGTGCAGACACGCACCGAGATCGTCAAGCTGCACCAGCGCGTCGCGACGACGATGATCTACGTGACGCACGACCAGATCGAAGCGATGACGATGGGCCACCGGATCGTCGTCATGAAGGACGGCGTGGTGCAGCAGGTCGCGCCGCCGCAAGAAGTCTACGACAGGCCGGCCAACCTGTTCGTCGCGGGCTTCATCGGCTCGCCCACGATGAGCTTCCTACCGTGCACGATCGTCTCCGACGACGGTGCGCTGTACGCACGCGGCAAATCGTTCTCGGTGCGGATCCCCGACGAGCGCCGCCCGGCGCTGGCGCACGCCAACGTGGCGAACGCGACGCTCGGCGTGCGGCCGGAAGACATCCTGCTGCACGCCGACGCGGCCGGCTCGATCGCCGCGGTGGTGGACGTGGTGGAGCCGCTGGGCTCGGAGCAAGTCCTCTACTTCACCTGCGATGGCGAACGGCTCACGGCGCGCGCCCCCGCCGACGCACACGTATCGACCGGCGACGCGATCGCGCTGGGCATCAACCCGAAGCGCATGCACGTGTTCGACACCGTGACGGGCACGGCGTACTTCTAAAGCTACTTTCCAGCGACCAGCGACGTGATGCTCTTGACGCTCGACACGAGGTTGGGGAGCCAGTCCGACATGTCGAGCGTCGTGCTCAACAGCTGAACCTGCATCCCTTCGACGAGATGCGCGTCGGCGACGTTGGCGCCTTTCACCTGCTGCTTCATCAGCGCTATCATGTGGACGAAGCCTTTCACGTTGAGGCGGTGCAGGTCGACGATCAGATACGGCGGATTGGCACGATCGAGCGACTCCAGCGGGCGGCCGTACGTGAGCAAAAACGGTCCGGCGAGGTCGCCCTCGCACACGGCCGGACGCGACGGCGCGGCGCACGCCTTCACCAGGAGCGCGTGCGCCATGCCGAAGTCGTAGTGCTCGAGCGCGAACGGAAACATGCCCTTCTTCTCGCCACCCGTCCAGTACGCCGCGGTCTCCGGGATCTCGAACACGTTGAGATACTTGGGCGGCGTCGGCATCGTCGCAGCCCGCGGCATCGTGGTCATCAGCGCGGACAGCAACGCTTCGTTGCGCGCCGCGTCCTTGGTTCCGGTCAGCAAGACGTACGTGTAGCGTCCGTAGCCCGCGCGCTCGCGGTGCGCCGCGCCGTCCATCGCATCGTACACGCTGTCGAGGACCACAAAGTCGCCGCCCCCGCCGCTTTTCTGATCGAAGAAATCGCTGTAGCCGTCGCGCTTCGCGTCCCGGCGGCACGCATAACGCCCGGGGTGCGGCAGTCGGGTCGCGGGACCGTTCGGATAGAACTTGTCGCCGTACACCCAAACCACGGTGTCGCCGGGACACGGCGGCGGCGTCTCCTGCGCGCGTGCCGGAAGCGCGGTCGTGAGGAACGCGAGCGCGCTCGCAACGGCGAGCAGCAGCGAGACGAGCCTGCGCATTCACGGACCTCCCGGTGGCGGAGACGGCGGGTTGCGGCGCCGTGCAACCGCGGACAATGCCGCGCCTGCTGCGCCCGCGACGATGACGGCCGCGACGACGAACTCGAGCTCGAGCCCCGCCGTGATCTCGACGTCGGGATAGGCCCAGTGGAATGCGACGGTCAGCACGACCGCGAGGATCAGCGCCGACAGCCCGAGGCGCGTCACGCCACCCAGCACCCCGCCCATGCATGCACTATAGCATGCGCGCGGGGTGCGGAAAAGTGGGCGCTACTCCTTGACCGAGCCCGAGACGCCCGCGACGTAGTATTCCACGAAGAAGAAATAGACCAGGACCGCGGGCAAGATGCCGATGAGTGCGCCGGCCATCAGCTGGCCCCATTGGAAGCGGTCGCCGCGGATCAGCTCCGTGATCATGCCGACCGACACCGTCTTGTTGGTCGACGACGACATGTAGACCAGGGCGTACAAGTACTCGTTCCACGACAGCGTGAACGAGAAGATCGCCGCCGAGATCAGGCCGGGGGTCGCGATCGGGAAGATGATGCGCCAGATGATCGCGAAGTTGCTCGCGCCGTCGACGCGCGCTGCTTCTTCCAGCTCGCGCGGGATGTTCTTGAGAAAGCCGATCAGCAGCCACGTGCAGAACGGCACGAGGAACGTCGCGTAGATCGGGACCAGCGCCCACAGCTTGTCGAACCAGTGCAGCTGGATGATGATCGTCGCGAGCGGGATGAAGAGGATCGCCGGTGGCACGATGTAGGCGAGGAAGATGACGGTGCTGACGACCTCCGCGCCCGGGAAGCGCAGCCGGATGATCGCGTACGCGGTGATGTACGAGATGAACACGCTCACCACGGTCGAGGCAACCGAGATGAACAGCGTGTTCCCGAACCACTGGAGAAACGCGGTTTGCGTCAGCAGGTCGGTGACGTGCGCGAGCGTGACGTGAAAGATCAGAAACGGGTTGGGCGTGTTGAGCAGCTCGGCGTCCGGCTTGAACGTGGTGAGCAGCATCCAGTAGAACGGCAGCAGCAGAAAGATGCCGTACAGCGCTAGGGGACCGTAGAGCCTCAGGCGCCGCAGAAACACGTCAGCGCTCCCGGACCGAGCGCACGACTACGACCGCGAGTACGATCATGAATATGATCGGCGCGACCGCGATCGCGGCGCCTTCGCCGAGCTGGCCGCCGGTGATCGCGCGCTGATAGGCCAGCGTGGTGAACACTTGGGTGGAATCGGTCGGGCCGCCGCGCGTCATGGTCCAGATCAGCTGGAAGTCGGTGAGCGTGAAGATCGACGAGAACGCCACGAGTATCGTGGTGATCGGCGCGAGCAGCGGCCACGTGATGCGCCGGAACGCCTGCCAGCCCGTCGCGCCGTCGATCGCCGCCGCCTCGTACAAGTCTTTCGAGATGCCTTGCAAGCCCGCCAGGTAGCCGATCGCAAAATACGGCAGCCCGCGCCAGATGTTCACCACGATCAGCGAGAACCGCGCGCTCCACGCGTGCCCGAGGAAGTCGACGTTGTCGTGGATCAGGTGCAGTTTGATCAAGAGCCAGCTCAGCGCGCTGAACTGCGGGTCGAGCAGCCACAGCCACGCGAGCGCGGAGAGCACCGTGGGCGCGACCCACGGCAGCAGCATCAGCGACCGCGATGCGCGGTAGCCGCGGAACCGCTGGTTCAGGATGAGCGCGAGCGCGAGCCCCAGCGTGAGCTTGCCGATCTCCGCGCACACGGTGTAGAGCACCGAGAAGCCCGCTGCACCACGAAAGATCGGATCGTCGAGGATCGTCGCATAGTTTTTCAGCCCGACGAACTCGCCCGCGTTGCCCAAGCTCGCGCTCGTCATGCTCAGCCAGACGCCGAGCACGAGCGGGTACGCGAGCAGTCCCAGCAAGAGGACCGCCGCGGGTGCGATGAGCACGTAGCCCAGCACCCGCGGCGAGTCGAGCCGCGCGAGGATGTGCGGGCGTCCGATCAACGCTTGTAGATGGTCGTCAGCCGCTTTTCGGCCTTCGCGATCGCGTCCTTGACGGCCATGTTGTTGACGCACACGTCGGCGAACATGTCGACGATCACGAACTCGTCGAGCGCCTGCGCCGCCGCTTTGCCCGGCTTGCCGTTGAACCCGTCGAACTTCGCGCCCGCCATCGCGTCGCGGTACGGCGTGATGTTCGGGTTCGACGTCCACACCGGCAGCTCGGCGTAGCCTTTGAGCGCGGGCGTCACGTAGCCGACCATGCCCGTCACCCACGGATCGGCCTGGGGCGTGTCGAGCATGTAGCGCAGATACTCCTTGGCCGCGTTCGGGTACTTGCTGTATTTGAAGATGAACGCCGACGTGAAGTTGTTGAAGATCGTGTGCTGTTTGCTGGGTCCGTACGGCGGCACGACGTTGGCCGTGTCGGCGTAGATCTCGGGTTTTTCCTTCGACGACGCCCAGATGCTGATGCCGTTCATCGTCAGACCGAGCTGGCCGGCGAGAAATGCCTGATTGTTGTTCGGATCGAGCCAACCCGACACGCCGGCGATCATCGTTTCGTACAGCTGCTTCGCGTACTCGAGCGCGTGCACGGTTTCCGCCGAGTTGATCGCGATCGTGTTGTCCGGATTGGCCTGCTTTCCGCCGAAGCCCCACAGCACCCAGTGCGTCCAGCCGTTCGCGTCGCCGACGGCGTGGCCGAGCGAGAAACCGCACGGGTGGCCGTTCTTCTTCAGCGCGCGCGCGAGCTTGAGCAAGCCGTCGAAGTCCTTCGGAAACTCGGCGAAGCCGGCTTCCTTCGCCCAGCTCTTGCGGTACACGAGCGCGTTGCCCGTGACGCCGATCGGCTGCGATACCCAGCGCTTGACCTCACCGTCATAACAATAGGTATGCGCGGTGTCGAAATAGCCGCCGTGCGCTTTGCCGACGTGCTCGACGAGATCCGTCATGTCGACCAGTTTGTCGGGATACACGAAGGGGTCGTCGTTCCAGCCCATGATGATGTCCGGGCCCGACCCGACCTGCGCGGCGAGCGCGGCCTTGGGCGTGACGTCGGGCCAGCTCAGCGAGTCGATCTTGACCTTGACCCCGCTTGCCTTCTCGAACTTGGCCGTGTTCTGAGCCCAGATCTCGTCGTCTTTGGAGACGAAGCCTTTCCAGCGCAGCAGCTGCAGCTCGGCGCCCTTCTCGGGCTTGAAGGGTGATGCGTCGGCTGCCGATGCCAGCGCGGGGAACGAGCCCGCCAGCGCAGCCGCTCCGATGCCGGCTGCGGATGTTTGCAAGAATTCGCGGCGATCAAGATGCTTCATGACGTCCTCTCAAAGGGCGGCGATGCGGTGGAAAACTATCCGTCCGGCGACGGGGAATACCTTCTGAATCACACGCGGACGGCGCTGCCGAGATACGCGCGGCGCATCTCCTCGCTCGCCAGGAGCGTGGAGGCCGCGCCGCTGAGCGCCACGCGGCCCGTTTCGAGCACGTAGGCGCGGCTCGCGATCTGCAGCGCCAAGTGCGCGTTCTGCTCCACGAGCAGGACGGTCGTCCCCCCGCGCGCGATGCGCACGATCGTCTCCATCACGTCGGTCACGATCAGCGGCGCGAGGCCCAGCGACGGCTCGTCGAGCAGCAGCAGCCGCGGCTTCGCCATCAGCCCGCGCGCGATCGCGAGCATCTGCTGCTCGCCGCCCGACAGCGTCCAGCCGAGCTTGCCGGCGAGCCCGCGCAGCTTCGGAAACACCCCCAGCGCCTCGTCGACGTCGCCGTCGATCTCTTTGCGGCTCGCGCGGCGCGCCGTGGCGCCCAGCCGCAGGTTGTCGATGACGCTCAGACCCGGGAAGATGCGGCGGCCTTCCGGGACGTGCGCGATCCCGAGCGCGACCACGTCTTCGGGCTGCAGTCCGTCGAGCGATGTTCCGGCGAACGTGATCGTGCCCGCCGACGGTGCGATCACGCGTGACACCGCCTTGAGCGTCGTGCTCTTGCCCGCGCCGTTCGCGCCCAGTAGCGACACGATCTCGCCCTCGGCGACCACGAGCGACACGCCGTGCAGCGCCTCGACCGCGCCGTACCGCGCAACGAGATCCGTGATCTCAAGCAGCATCGAGCGTCCCGCCGAGATATGCGGTGATGACATCCGGATTGCGCGGCATCTCCTCGGGCGGTCCTTCCGCGATGTGCTGGCCGAAGTTGAGCACCGTGATGCGGTCGCTCACCGACATCACCAAGTTCATGTCGTGCTCGATCAGCAGCAGCGTAGTTCCCTGCTCGCGGATGCGGCGCAGCAGCGCGACGAGCGTGTCGGTCTCCGCCGGGTTCATGCCGGCGGCGGGCTCGTCGAGCAGCAGCAGCCGCGGTTCGCTCGCGAGCGCGCGCGCGATCTCGACGCGGCGCTGGTCGCCGTACGGCAAGCTGCGCGCCGCCGCGCCGGCCGCGCTCTCGAGGTCGACGAACCGCAGCAGCTCGAGTGCGCGCGCGCGTGTCGCGCGCTCTTCGCGCGCCGTCGCGCCGCCGGGCAGCAGCGCGCCGATGAAACCGGTGCGCGTGCGGACGTGCCGCCCGATCATGACGTTTTCGATCACGCTCAGGTCGCCGAAGAGCCGGATGTTCTGAAACGTGCGCGCGATGCCGAGCTTTGCGATCGCGTGCGAGGGCCGGCCGATGAGCTCCGCACCGTCGAACCGCAGCGACCCGCCGTCCGCGCGGTACAACGCGGAGATCACGTTGAGCGTCGTCGTCTTGCCCGAGCCGTTCGGGCCGATCAGCGCGTGGATGTCGCCGGGGCGAACCGTCATGTCGAGCGCGTTGACCGCAGTGACGCCGCCGAAGCGCTTCACCAGCCCGCGAACCTCGAGCAAGCCGGTCTCGGCCGCCGCGACGGCGTTCGCCGCGGCTTCCGGAGCTGGGCCGGAGGCGCTCATGCGGTCTCCGGCGGGCGCCGCACGGTGCGCGCGCGCAGCGTCTCGAGCAAGCCGATGAGACCGCGCGGCATGAACACGATCATCGCGATTACCGCCGCGCCGTACACCATGATGTACGAGGTCTTGAGCGGGCGCAGCACTTCGGGCAGGAACCACAGCAGCACCGCGCCGAGGATCGCGCCGGTGATCGACGCCGAGCCGCCCACGATCAGCATCACCAGGAACACGACGGACTGGTCGAACGAGTACGAGTCGGGGCTGATGAACTTCGTCATGTGCGCCAGCAGGCTGCCCGCCAAGCCCGCGTACGTCCCAGCGAGCACGAAGGCGATGATCTTGTAGCGCGTGGCGTCGATGCCAGTCGCGCGCGCGGCGATCTCGTTCTCGCGAATCGCTTCGAGCGCGCGGCCCACCCGCGTCGTCTTGATCCGCCATGCGACGTACGCGCACACCAGCACCGCGACGAGCACGATGTAATAATAGCGGCCGTACGTGTCGAACACGAACGAGCCGATCTGCGGCGGCGGGATGCCGGTCATGCCGTCGCTGCCGTTGGTGACCGGCTTCCAGTTGATGAGCACCAGCTGCGTGATGATGCCGAAGCCGATCGTCGCGAGCGCGAGGTAGTGACCGGACAGCCGCAGGCACGGATACCCGACGATCAACCCGACGAGCGCGCTGACCGCCATCGCGGCGCCCATCGCGGGCCACACGGGCCAGCCCAGGTTCACCGTCAGAAAGCCCGACGTGTACGCGCCGATCCCGAGAAACGCCGCTTGCGCGAGCGAGAGCTGACCGGCAAAGCCGAGCAGGATCCCGAGCCCCATCACGACGATCGCGTAGATCCCCGCGGTGTCGAGCAGCGTGAGGAGATAGTCGGAGCGCACGAAGGCCGGGATCAGCGCGAGCACGACGATGAGCGCGGCGAGCGGCGCACCCTTCGACAAGCTCAGGGTGACAGAGCTGTTCATGCCTTCTCCGCCACGCGTTCGCCGAAGAGGCCCTGGGGGCGGACCAGCAGCACGCTGATCAGGATGATGAACGCGATCGCGTCGACGTAGGCCGACGACACGTAGAAGCCGCCGAACGTCTCGATCACGCCGATCGTGAGGCCGCCGATGATCGCGCCGGGGATGCTGCCGAAACCGCCGACGATGCTCGCCGCGAACGCTTTGAGCGCGATGAGCGCGCCCATCTCCTTGGTCACCGTGAACAGCGGCGCGACGAGCAGGCCCGACACGGCGCCGAGCACCGCGCTGTAGACGAACGTGATCGCCACGATGCGGCCGACCCGAATGCCGATGAGCCGCGCGGTGGCGCGGTCCTGCGCGGTGGCGCGCATCTGCTTGCCGAGCGTCGTGCGCTCGAACAAATAGAACTGGAACGCGATCAGCACCGCCGTGACGCCGAGGATCAGGAGGTCCTGGGGGCGGATGCGCAGCGGCCCCAGGAAGATCGTGTCGACCGAGAACAGGCTCGGCATCACGATCGGCTGGCTGCCCCACACCTGCTGCACCGCGTTGCGCAGGAAGATGGACACGCCGATCGTCGAGATGACGACCGGCATCCAGCCGCGGTCGCGCAACGGGTGGTAGGCGATGCGGTTGAACACCAGCGCGAACGCGACCATGAAGAGCAGCACGAGCACGTACACGCCGACCACGGGCACCTGCCAGTGGACGATCGTGCCGAACACGGCGACGGCCGGCAGCATGAAGGTGACGGCGACGTACGACGGCAGCATGACGAACTCGCCCTGCGCGAAGTTCACCACGCCCACGGCATTGTAGATGAGAACGAAACCGAGCGCGACGAGCGCGTAGATCGACCCGACCGCCAGCCCGCTGATGAGCAGCTGCATGTTGGCGACCGGGTCGAAGTGCACGTCAGCCCGAGACCTTCTTGACCAGGCGCAGCTTGCCGCCGTCGTTCTGCCCGATCGACACCGAGTGGATCATGTTGCCCTCGGCGTCGGCGCTGAAGGTGCCGAGCACGCCGTCCCACTTCTTGATCGCTTTCAGCGACGCGATCGTCTGCTTGGGATCGGTGCCCTTTTGCTTCTTGTAGGTGTCGGCGAGCATGTAGATCGCGTCGTAGCACCAGCCTGAACCGGTTCCGACGTCGGGCAGATGGTGGTACTTCTTGAAGAACGCGGTGAGGAAGTGCGTCGCGACGTTCGAGTTGAAACCGACGATGAAGTCGAGCGCGCAGTACGTGCCGTAGGCGTCTTTGCCGGCGACTTCCATCGCGGTCTGGTTGCCGAGCGACGGTGAACCGACGATCGGGATGTTCAACCCTAGCGAGTGGATTTGCTTGAGGATCAGCGCGGTGTCGCTCGGGTTTTGGATGTACATCAGCACCACGTCCGCGCCCGACTGCTTGATCTTGAGGATCTCGGCGGTGAAGTCTTTGGCGTCTTTCGGATACTGCTCGTTGGCGACCGGCTTCATCCCCAGCTTCTCGAGGTTCATCACGATCTGGTCGGCTCCGCCGGTGCCGAACGCGTCGCTCGCGTGCAAGATCGCGACCTTCTTGCTCTTCTTGTCCTTGACGGCGAAGTTCGTCATGCCCGCGGCGGTGATGCCGTCGGAACCGCGCAGCCGGAACATGCCCGGCACGCCGAGCGTGGTGTTCTTCACGGCGGTACCGCCGGTCATCCACGGGATCTCGCGCGATTTCATGACCGGGGCCATCGCCTGCACCTGCGTCGACAGCACCGGATTGACGATCGCGACGACGTTTTCGCCGAGCAGCTTGTTGAGCGCCGACACCGCCGACTGA